>ERZ1674243.7-NODE-7-length-116768-cov-19.272909_pt1 | contig 116768 bp, 96 predicted proteins | sample MGYA00581201_ERZ1674243 | MGnify/ENA primary metagenome ERZ1674243 (study PRJEB41354, sample SAMEA4873342) | human saliva metagenome | biome: human-associated habitat [ENVO:00009003]; feature: mouth environment [ENVO:08000002]; material: saliva material... | reverse complement strand
CCCGTGCCCACCGCTATATGAAGGCACAAAGGTTAGGGAAAGCGTAAATACTAACGATACAGGAAGAAAGCCCTTCTGTCTACCACACCCTCATCAGGAGTGCAAACCTGCCACAGCGTGCACCTAGCATTCCACCACATTCACAGCCAAACCACCCATGGACGTCTCCTTATAGCGGTGAGACATATCCAAACCGGTCTGACGCATCGTCTCAATCACCTGATCCAACGACACACGGTGCGTACCATCACCACGCAACGCCATACGAGCAGCCGTCACAGCATTCGACGCCGCCATTGCATTACGCTCAATACACGGAATCTGCACCAAACCACCCACCGGGTCACACGTCAGACCCAGGTTGTGCTCCATCGCAATCTCAGCAGCATTCTCAACCTGCTCAGGAGTACCACCCATCACCTGCGCCAAACCGGCAGCAGCCATCGATGAGGCACTACCCACCTCGCCCTGGCAACCAACCTCAGCACCAGAAATCGACGCGCGCTTCTTATACAGCACGCCTACAGCAGAAGACGCCAAGAAGAAATCAACAACCGCCTGATCACGAGCAGCCTGACCGCAATGGCGAATACCCTGCGTGTAGTTCATCGCATAATGCAACACCGCCGGAATAATACCCGCAGCACCATTCGTCGGAGCAGTCACCACGCGACCGCCAAAAGCGTTCTCCTCATTGACCGCCAAAGCAATCAGATTCACCCAGTCAATAGCGAACTCAGGAGACTTCGAAGGATCCTCCACCATCAAATCGCGATGCCACGCACCCGCGCGGCAACGCACCTTCAGCGGGCCCGGCAAATAACCCACACGTGCCAGGGAAGAGCCAATGCACTCCTTCATCACACGGTAGATATGCAAGATGCCATCACGGACCTCCTGCTCAGAACGCAGAGAACACTCATTCGCCATCTTCAACTGCGCAATCGACAACCCAGCCTCATTCGCCATCTCCAGCAGCTCAGTAGCCGAACCGAACGGATACGGAGGGTTCATCAGCGACGCACCACCGGTCGCCTCCTCATCACCCTCAACAATGAAACCGCCACCAATGGAATAGTAGGTACGCTCCAACAGCAGCTGCTCACCGGCAAACGCCGCGATCTTCATGCCGTTCGTATGGCGCGGAAGAACCGTCAGAGGGCGCAGAGTCATATCCAGCTCACGGTACTTCACCACCGGGCCGTACACCTTCTGCTCCTCACCGCCTGGCGCAGTTACACCGTAAGCAGAGGAGGGGTAACCCGCCAGAGGCAAAGTACCATCCACGCTATTACGCTCAATCATCGCCTCAGAATCAGCGATATTAATCGTCTCCGGAACAAAACCACACAAGCCCTTCAACGCAGCGCTCATCGTGCCGTGACCAGCGCCCGTAGCCGCCAACGAACCATACAGATCAACATGTACGCCCGTCACACGGTCCAACAGGCCCTCATCAATCAGCTCCGCCACAAAACGGTTCGAAGCGCGCATCGGCCCCACGGTATGCGAGCTCGAAGGACCCACACCAATGCTGAACATCTCAAAAACACTGATGTCGTACGGCAGAGCCTCTGCCTTCTTCTGGGCACTGCTGGGTGCGCTCTGGTTAATAGCCATGTTCTGTCCTTCAAATAAAAATGTCTGTGCACCGCACCAAAAGATACGCGCCCCTCAACAGAGGAAGCACACATCAATCTGCGGTCTCTACGTGCGGACAATCACCTTTGACTGGCCGCTCTAATCCTAACGCACTACAGAACCATCACAAACTAAGGCTTAGAACACCTCACCCCTTCCCCACTACTCAACGCCCACCTCACGGCGCAGAAAAGGCGCCGTGCCCACACGGGACACGACGCCTCTGCCCTACAGATTATCTGCAGAAAAACTCTTACTTCTCACGCTTGTAGAACGGCAGAGCCACAACATCAAACGGAGCACGCTTACCGCGGATATCAACATCCACAGTAGAGCCAACCTCAGAGAACTCACGGTTCACCAGCGCCATAGCAATCGGGAAGCCCAAAGTCGGGGAAGGAATACCGGAGGTAACCTCACCAATCTCATTACCTTCAGCATCCACCAGCTTAGAACCGGCACGAGCAGGACGCTTCGCCTGAGCCTTCAGACCAACCAGGATACGCTTCGATTCACTCTTAGCCAACTCAGTCAGAGCCTCACGACCCACAAAGTTAGCAGCCTTCTTCTCCAGAGCAATCTCAACCAGGCGACCCAAACCGGACTCAAACGGAGTAATCTCAAGACCCAGCTCGTTACCGTACAGCGGCATACCAGCTTCAAGACGCAGGGAGTCACGAGAAGCCAGACCGGCAGGAATCATACCGAAAGGCTCACCGGCAGCAGCCAGCTTATCCCACAGCTCAACAGCGTTCTCATTCGGAACGAACAGCTCGAAGCCATCCTCACCGGTGTAACCGGTACGAGCCAGCAAAACATCAACGCCGGCAACAGTCAGCGGTACCGAAGCGTAGTACTTCAGCTCACGGACAGCCTCTTCATCAGACACGCCAGCAGCCAGCAGAATCTCCTCAGCACGAGGACCCTGAACAGCCACCAGAGAAGTCTGCTCCGACTCATTCACAAACTCAACGTTGAAATCACCCAGGCGCTCGCTCATCGCCGCGAAGTCAGTGTCAATGTTCGCAGCGTTCGGAACAACCATGAACTCTTCATCGCCCAGACGGTAAGTAATCAGGTCGTCAATCACGCCGCCCTTGTCGTTGACCAGGATCGAGTACTTTGCCTTACCGACCTTCAGGATGGACATGTTCGACACCAGAGCGTAATCCAGGAACGCACCCGCATCCGGGCCGATCACACGGAACTCACCCATGTGAGACAGGTCGAAAATACCGGCACGAGTACGGACAGCCTCGTGCTCAGCAACGTCGTTAGCATACTTCAGGGGCATATCCCAGCCACCAAAGTCGGTGAAAGAAGCGCCCAGCTTCTCGTGAACCGGGTACAGGGAGGTCTTCTTGGGGGACATTAGGTTCTCCTCACGCACAGCCTTGTGCTGTTATCGTTCAATCGTCGTAGATTTAGTTCACCCCCACAGACACGAGATACGCTGCGGAGGCGACCCCCACCCGTCCCCAGAAATCTGAGGACGGGTGAGGCGGGTAGACCGCTACAGCCTACCCAGGAGCGTTACAGGCTCCTTATGCTTCCAGGTCGAAAGCCTCCATCGGGGGGCATTCGCACACGAAGTTACGGTCACCGCCAGCGCCGTCGATACGACCCACCGAAGTGAAGTACTTATTAGCGCGCAGGCTCGGAACCGGGAAAGCTGCCTGGGTACGGCTGTAGGGGCGATCCCACTCATCAGCACTCACCACATCAACGGTGTGCGGTGCGTTGCGCAGAACCGAATCCTCCACAGCGACCTTGCCCTCAGCCACCTCGATAATCTCGTCGTAGATGGTCTCCATTGCCTCAATGAAGCGGTCCAGCTCTTCCTTCGACTCAGACTCAGTCGGCTCAACCATCAGGGTGCCCGGAACCGGGAACGCCAGGGTCGGAGCGTGGAAGCCGAAGTCCATCAGACGCTTGCAGACATCCTCAGCAGTCACGTGAGACTGATCGGTCAGCTGACGCAGATCCAGGATGCACTCGTGAGCGACCAGACCGCCGGGGCCGGTGTACAGCACCGGGTACTTGTCGTTAAGCTTCTTCGCAATGTAGTTAGCGTTCAGAACCGCGTACTGCGAAGAGTCCTTCAGACCCTGAGCACCAGTCATCGCAATGTACATCCAGCTAATCGGCAGAACGCCGGCGGAGCCGAAGAACGCCTGCGAAATCGGCAGTGCAGCATCGTTGGGGAGCTTACCCTCAGAGTCAGCGCGGTATGCGTCACCGGGCAGGAACTTCGCCAGGTGCTCACGAACAGCCAGCGGGCCAACACCGGGGCCGCCACCACCGTGAGGAATGGAGAAGGTCTTGTGCAGGTTCAGGTGCGAAACGTCGCCGCCGAACTTACCGGGCTGAGCGAAGCCCATCTGAGCGTTCAGGTTCGCGCCATCCACGTACACCTGGCCGCCAGCCTCGTGAACCAGCTGGCAAACCTCAGCAACCTGCTCCTCAAACACACCGTGAGTGGAAGGGTAGGTAATCATGATGCCGGCAACCTTGGGACCGTACTTCTCGATCTTGGCCTTCAAGTCGTCAACATCAATCGAACCGTCAGCCGCAGTTGCCACGCCGGCAACCTTCAGACCAGCCAGAGCAGCAGATGCCGCGTTGGTGCCGTGAGCAGACAGCGGAATCAGGACGGTATCGCGCTCGTGGTCACCGTTAGCCTCATGGAAGGAACGGATAGCGCGCAGACCAGCGTACTCACCGGTCGCACCCGAGTTCGGCTGCAGCGAGATAGCATCGTAACCGGTAATAGCAACCAGCCACTCGCTCAAATCCTTAATCAGCTCGTGCCAGCCCTCAGCCTGATCCTCCGGGACCAGCGGGTGGATGTTCGCGAACTCAGGCCAGGAGATGGGCTCCATCTCAGCGGCCGCGTTCAGCTTCATAGTGCACGAACCCAGCGGAATCATGGTGCGGTCAAGTGCCAGATCCTTGTCAGCGAGGTGACGCAGGTAGCGCATCATCTCGGTCTCGGAACGGTACTTGTGGAAAATCGGGTGCTGCATGTAGTCATCGGTACGCAGCAGCTCAGCGGGCAGATCGTACTGTGCATCTGCCTCACCCAGGGTGCCGCCCAGAGCCTCAACCAGGCCCTTGAGCAGCTCCTCACCGTGAGACTCACCCACGGAAATACCGACGCGGTTCTCGTCGAAGCGGCGGATGTTCACGCCAGCTTCCAGAGCCTTCGCAACCAGCTCGTCGGCACGGCCAGCAGCCTCCACCACGACGGTGTCGAAGAAAGTATCGTGAGCGATACCGTAGCCCGCAGCCTTCAGCGCGGTAGCAACACGAGCGGCATTAGTGTGCAGGCGGTTCGCGATAGCGCGCAGACCCTCAGGACCGTGGTACATCGCGTAAGCACCAGCAACAATCGCCAGCAGAGCCTGAGCAGTACAAATATTGGAAGTAGCCTTCTCACGGCGAATGTGCTGCTCACGAGTCTGCAGAGCCAGACGGTACGCAGGCTTACCAGCCGAATCCTTAGAAACACCCACCAGACGGCCAGGCATGGTACGCTCCATGCCCTTGTGAACAGCCATGTACGCAGCGTGGGGGCCACCGAAGAAGAAGGGCAGACCGAAACGCTGAGTGTTACCAACTGCGATATCAGCACCCAGCTCACCCGGAGACTTCAGCAGGGTCAGAGCCAACAGGTCAGCGACCACAGTGACCAGGGCGTTACGCTCCTTAGCGGCCTTAATCAGCGGCTCAATATCGCGAATATCGCCTTCATTGCCGGGGTACGCCAGGACGATACCGTACAGGTCGCCCTCAGGCAGACCCTCAGAGAAATCAGTAATGACGAAGGGAATGCCGAGCATCTCTGCACGGCCGCGAGTCACCGAAATAACCTGAGGCAGGCAACGGGAGTCAATCGCGAAGAAGCCATTCTTCACCTTGCGGTTCGCACGGTGCATCATGACAGCTGCCTCAGCTACTGCGGATGCCTCATCCAGCAGGGAGGAGTTTGCAATCTCCAGGCCGGTCAGCTCCATCACGGTGTTCTGGAAGTTCAGCAGAGCCTCCAGACGGCCCTGAGAAATCTCAGCCTGGTACGGGGTGTAAGAAGTGTAGAAACCGGGGTTTTCCAGAATGTTACGGCGCAGAACCGCGGGAGTTACTGCATCGTAGTATCCGGCACCAATCATCTGGGCGAGAACCTTATTCTTCGCAGCATAGCCGGCAATCTTTGCCTGAGCCTCATGCTCCGACAGCGGAGCAGGCAACTGCAATTCGCCGTCAAGGCGAATCTGCGAGGGGACAACAGCGTCCATCAGCGCATCCAGGGAAGAGTATCCCAGGGTTTCGAGCATCTGCTCTGCGTCTGCGGAACGGGGGCCGAGATGACGATCAATAAAGGACATAGGATTCTCCTATTAGTCGGCGCAAACCGTAAAGGGGTCACGTCGCGCTATTGCGACGAGTCGAACATCTTAAGTGTCCCACATCTCCACAAAGTTTTGCTAGCTTTACCAACATTTGACATGCCTAAACATCAAAGTCTTTTGCCCCGCTAAGCTCCCTCCCTGTTAGAGGAAAAACAGCAGAAACGCACAAAGCCCGGCTCGTTCTCTCCGAAGAGAAAACGAGCCGGACTCAGTCAAAGCAAACTTCACATACATCCCGCAGAAGGATGTATTAGAAGACCCTACTTAGCGTGGTTGGGCTTGCCACCGTGCGGCACGAGGAATGCCGACAGAAAGGCGAGGAACGCGGTCACGGCCAGCAGCATCAGACCGATGAAGTAGTTGTTCTCAGCCTGGTTGTAGGTTGCACCCATCACCAGCGGCGGGAAGAAACCACCCAGAGCGCCAGCAGCAGCAACCACACCGGACACCGCACCAACGTTCTTCGGATCAGCCGCACGAGCCACCCAGCCGAAGACCGAGCCGTGGCCCAGACCCAGAAGAGCAGCCATCAGGATGAAAACAGCACCATACACGTGCTCAGCATCAGGCTGGAACGCGGTAATAACTGCCAGGATCACCACACCACCCAGGGAGATGAGGGAGATAATCTTCGGACCGAACTTATCAGCCAGCACACCACCGAAGGGACGAGCAATCACAGCAGCAACCGCAAAGCCAGCCGCACGCATACCAGCGTCGTTAGCGTTGAAGTTGTAGATGTTGCTCAGGTAAGTAGGCAGGTAGTTCGAGAATGCCACGAACGCACCGAACACAACAGCGTAGAGGAAGCACAGCTGCCAAGTGGTCTTCACCTTGAATGCCTGAACAATCTTCGGCATCAGCGGAGTAACCTCACGGCCGATGGTTGCCGGAGAATCCTTCAAGAAGAAGAAAGAGATAGCAGCGGTTACAGCACAGATAACAGCAATCAGAACGTGAGTCTGGAAGTAACCAATACCCTGCACCAGGCGGGGGGTAGCGAATGCAGAAATTGCAGTACCCACCATGCCGGCGCCGAACACACCGGTCGCAAAACCCTTCTTGGAAGCGTCATACCATGCGGAACTGAAGGGAATACCCACAGCGAACACGGTACCCGCAATACCCAGGAAGAACGCCACAACAAGCAGCATGGGCAGCGAGTTCATCTGACCAGCAACACCAACCAGGAAGACCAGGGGTGCGCTAATCGCCAGAACAGCGGTGAACATAATACGACCCCCGTAGCGGTCAGTCAGACCACCAACGGGAATACGGCCAATAGCGCCGATAAAAATCGGCATAGCCACCAGAACACTGGTCATACCAGCGTCCAAGTGCATCTGCTTGGCGTACAGCTTGGCCAGCGGACCAACAATAGTCCAAGCCCAGAAGCCGATGGTCGAGATGAACGTTGCCAGCAGAACGTTACGGAGCTGACCATTCTTCAGGTCGTAGCTCGGTGCAACAGGGGTGCTCATATTTCCTCTTTTGCAATATGGATATGTGTATTAGCGGTCGGCGCGCTCACGCGGGAGAGTACCTACCGGATCCCAACCTCGACGTGCACCAACACGCTGGCCGCCACGAGTGCGGTACACGGTGTAGGGGCGGAAGAGGTAGTGCAGGGGCACAGTCAGTGCATGCACCAGGCGGGTAAAGGGCCAAATGATGAACAGAACCATAGCCACCACGATGTGAATCTTGAAAGCCACGGGAATATTCACCATCAAAGCTACCTCAGGGTGGAAGTAGAACAGCGAACGGAACCAAACAGCGATGGTCTCACGGTAGTTGAAGTGAACCTCGTGACCATTCACCGGAGGCAAACCGCCCGAGGGGTTCACCGCCGAAATCAGAGTAGCCGCAGTGCCAGCGAGAATCACCAGGACCAGAATGACGTACATGAAAACGTCATTACGGGTGGTAGCCGAACGAACACGAGAGTTCGAAGCGCGACGACCAATCAGAATGAACATACCAACAATGGTTGCAACCGCGGCTGCAGAACCTACAACCAGCGCCATCATGTGGTAAGCGTCTTCCGACAAGAACAGGTCGGTAAACGACTTGGGAATCAGCAGACCACCAACGTGGCCAAGGAAAACGGCCGCAAGACCGTAGTGGAACAGGGGCGAAGCAATGCGCAGCAGCTTCGATTCATAGACCTGGGACGAGCGGGTAGTCCATCCGAACTGGTCAGTACGGTAACGCCAAATGGTGCCACCAATCAGAACGACCAGCGCAACATAGGGCAGAACGCCCCACAGCAGGATGTCCACAATACCCGGATCGGCTACAGCCTGTGCAGCATGTCCTGCGTTCTCAGAAGCAAGTACGTACACGTGTTGTCTCCTCACAAGGGATAAAACTAGTTAGAACGCGCCGAAGCCTGCTGGAGCAGCTGATGATCAGCGTAACCATCCAAGCCAACAGTCTCGACGGGAGGGCCGTAGCCAGCCATCTTCTGGACCTCCTCCTGAGTCTGCGGAGAGACGCCAGGAAGGGTATCGCAGATGCTCTGCAACAACCCGTAGTGGGGCAGATTTCCGTCCTTCATGGACAGACGAAGAAGCTCAAGGGACGGACGGTACGCCTGCAAAGCGGAACGGCCCTTCCGGCGATCCACCAACGCACAGAACTCCAGCACCAGCGGCAGGTAGTCCGGAAGCTCACCGTTCAAAACGGTCAACATACCGGAGTCGCGGTACATCTGCTTAAAACGCAGAAGAGTCTCACCACGGCGGCGGGTATCGCCATCGGTCCAGTAGGACAGGTGCAGAGAATGACGACGCGAAAGGTCATACTCCTGCACGTACTCGGACTGCACATCCTCCAGGTCCTTAGAAGTCAGCCACTGCTGAACCGCATCAACGGCAGCAATGAAAGCCTCATCCTGAGTGGAAGCGGTAATCTCAACCAGTTCAGGCAGAACCTTCAGAGTTTCCTCATCGGGGTAGCCCAGGAGCATAGCGCTCACCTGGTAGATTACCGAGTCCTTATCCTCGCCGGGACCGTAATCGATATCGAACGGGTTCTCCGGCTGAGCCGGCTCCGAGACAGCAGCCTCGGAACCGGCTTTGCCCATGAGCTTGGAAAAGAATCCAGCCACTTATTACTTCTTTCCGGTGGTGTTCGGGAAGAGGCCGTCAGGACGGGAAGAACCGTCCCAGCTGAACAAGCTGACCTTGTTGTTAGCCTCGTAGACACCGGTGGACACGGGGGTCGGGCGACCCTCCATGTCGTTGAACGCATCGCCGTACATGCCGGGTCCGCCATCCACGCTCAGGGAGCAACCCATTTCCTCAAGGTTGTGGGCGTCCTCCATGTGAGCCTTCGGAATGACGTAACGCTCGTTGTACTTAGCGATAGCCATCAGGCGGTACATCTCGTACACCTGCTGACCGGTCATACCAACAGCCTGAGCAATCTCTTCGTTGCCTTCGCCACCGAGGTTGATATCACGCATGTACGAACGCATCGCAGCCAGACGGCGCAGAACGTTAGTAACAACCTCAGTGTCGCCTGCGGTGAACAGCTCAGCCAAGTACTCAACCGGAATACGGAGAGACTCAATAGCACCGAACAGGTTGTTGCTGTTCTCTGCATCGTGGCCCTGCTCCTTGAGCAGGTCAACAATCGGAGACAGCGGCGGCACGTACCAAACCATGGGCATGGTGCGGTACTCGGGGTGCAGGGGCAGAGCCACCTTCCACTCCTTCGCCAGCTTGTACACGGGCGACTTCTGAGCTGCAGTAATCCACGCATCGGGGATGTCGTTCTTACGAGCCTGCTCAATCACAGCCGGATCCGAAGGATCAAGCATCAGCGACAGCTGAGCCTCGTAGAGGTCCTTCTCATCCTCAACCGAAGCAGCCTCGGTCACGCGGTCTGCATCGTAGAGGAAGATACCGATGTAGCGCATACGACCAACACAGGTCTCAGCACACACGGTCGGAATACCAGCCTCAATACGGGGGTAGCAGAAGGTACACTTCTCAGCCTTACCCGTCTTGTGGTTGAAGTACACCTTCTTGTAGGGGCAGCCGGTGATGCACTGACGCCAACCACGGCAACGGTCCTGGTCAACCAGCACGATACCGTCCTCAGCGCGCTTGTAGATAGCGCCGGAGGGGCAGGAAGCCATGCAGGAGGGGTTCAAGCAGTGCTCACAAATACGAGGCAGGTAGAACATGAAGGTCTGCTCGAACTCGAACTTAATCTTGTCCTCAGCCTTCTTGCGAACCTTCTCCACCAGCGGGTCCAGGTGACCGTACTCGGTCGCACCAGCCAGGTTGTCGTCCCAGTTCATACCCCACTCAACCTTGGTGTCCTCACCGGTGATGAGGGAGATCGGCTTAGCAGCCGGGAAGTCATCACCCAGAGGAGCACTGGTCAGGTTCTGGTAATCGTAGGTCCAGGGCTCGTAGTAGTCGTTCAGCTCGGGCTGAATCGGGGAAGCGAAAATCGTGAAGAGCTTCTGGAAGCGGTTACCGCTCTTGAGCTCCAGACGACCGCGCTTGTTCAGCACCCAGCCGCCCTTCCACTTCTCCTGATCCTCGTAACGGCGGGGGTAACCCTGACCGGGACGAGTCTCAACGTTGTTGAACCAGACGTACTCGGTACCGGCTCGGTTCGTCCATGCCTGCTTACAGGTCACGGAGCAGGTGTGGCAGCCGATGCACTTATCGAGCGCCATCACCATAGCAACTTGTGCCATAACGCGCATTAGAAAGTTACCTCCTGGGACTTACGGCGACGGATGTACGAGACGATATCTCGCTGGTTACCGGTCGGTCCAAGATAGTTGAAGGCGAACGCCTGGTGAGCGTAGCCACCAATCATGTGGGTAGGCTTCAGAAGAATACGGGTCACCGAGTTGTGAATACCACCGCGCTTACCGGTGACTTCAGACTTCGGGCTAACCATACGCTCCTGAGCGTGGTAAACGTAGCAGACACCCTCGGGCATACGGTGCGAAACGACCGCGCGGCCGACGAAGACACCGTTGGTGTTCACACACTCAATCCACTCGCCGTCCTTGACGCCAATCTTCTCAGCGTCCTGCGGGCTCATCCACGCAACCGGACCGCCACGGAACATGCTGAGCATGTAGTGGTTGTCGAAGTACTGCGAGTGGATTGCCCACTTGTTGTGCGGGGTCAGGTAGCGAACAGCAACCGAAACACCATCGGTAGTACCGAGCTCGGGCTCGTTGTACAGGCCGGTCATGTCCAGCGGCGGACGGTAAATCGGCAGAGCCTCGCCCATTTCGTGCATCCAGTCGTGGTCGAGGAAGAAGTGCATACGGCCGGTCAGAGTGTGGAACGGCTTCTTCTTCTCGATGTTGACGGTGAACGGAGCGTAGCGGCGACCGCCGGTTTCCGAACCGGACCACTCGGGGGAAGTCATCACGGGCTGCGGTGCGGCCTGGGTCATGGGGAAGGTGATACGACGTTCCTCGTTACCTTCTGCCAGGTCCATCAGGTGCAGACCGGTCTGCTTCTCGAGCTCCTTGAAGCCCTTGACAGCGACCGCGCCGTTAGCGGTACCGGAAATCATGAGGATTGCTTCAGAAATCTTCACGTCGGTATCCAGTGCCGGACGGCCTGCGCCCTTACCGGAGTCCATCACACCGAATTCCTTAGCCATCTTCGCGACTTCGTCCTTCAGATCGTAAGTGATGAACTTAGTGGTGGCACCGAGCTTGTCGAACAGCGGGCCAACGGTGGTGTACATGTCGTACAGTGCGCCGTAGTCACGCTCGACAGTGACGAAGTTCGGCATGTTCTTGCCGGGCACGCCCACCATACCGGGGGTGTTCTTCCAGTCGGGTGCGTGACCGCCGGGCTGAGCAATCTGGCCGGGGGTGTCGTGCAGCAGCGGGACCGAAACGATGTCCTTGCGGACGCCGAGGTGCTTCTTAGCCAGGCGAGAGAACTCGTATGCCAGAGCCTTGAAGGTCTCGTGGTCGGTCTTTGCCTCCCACGGCGGGTCAATCGCCGGGGAGAACGCGTGCAGGAACGGGTGCATATCGGTCGAGGAGATATCGTGCTTCTCGTACCAGGTAGCAGTCGGCAAAACGATGTCAGACAGCAGGGTCGTGGTAGTCATACGGAAGTCCGAGGTGACCAGCAGATCCAGCTTGCCCTGAGGTGCGTCCTCAACCCACTTCACTTCGTTCGGATGCTTCTCCGCGTCGGAGCCCTGGACGTTGTCCATACTACCGACCAGGTGCTTCAGGAAGTAACTCTCACCCTTAGCGGAGGAACCGAACAGGTTCGAACGCCACAGGGTCAGGGTACGAGGCCAGTTGACGGGGTTGTCGACGTCCTCAACGGAGAACTCCAGGTCACCGGAGTTCAGGCGCTGTGCAATGTAGTCCGCGTTCGAGGAAGCCTCGCCGCGTGCCACTGCCTGCTCTGCCTTATCAGCCAGTTCCATCGGGTTCTCGGGGAACTGCGGGAAGAACGGCATCCAGCCCATGCGCACGGAGCGTGCCACAACGTCAGCAGTGTGCACATCGCGCAACTCACCCTTAGCCAGCGGGGACTGCAGGTAATCGGTGGAGTATGCATCCTGACGGAACTGGTCAGTGTGCATGTACCAGAAGCCGGTACCAATCATGTGACGCGGCGGGCGGCTCCAGTCCAGAGCGTTAGCAATGTTGGTCAGACCGGTCAGCGGACGTGCCTTCTCCTGGCCCACGTAGTGAGCCCAACCGCCACCGTTACGGCCCTGGGAACCGGTCAGGTTCAGCAGGGCGAGGATAGCGCGGTAGGTGGTGTCAGCGTGGTACCACTGGCAGATACCTGCACCGAAGATGATCATGGAGCGGCCGCCGGAATCCAGGGCGCTCTTAGCGAACTCGCGGGCAACGCGGATAACAGCCTCGGCGGGGACAGAAGTAATCTGTTCCTGCCATGCCGGGGTGTTCTGGACGTTCCAGTCCTCGTAGTCCTTAGCCCAGGTACCGGGCAGGCCCTCGCGGCCCACACCGTAGTGTGCCAGCATGATGTCGAAGACAGTGGTGACTTCGTGGCCTTCAACGTAGGCTACGGGCACACCGCGGGTAATGACGTCGCCGTGACCCTTCGGGTTATCGAAGGTCGGCATCTTGATTTCCACGGCTGCGGTCTGGCCCTGGGGCAGGTCGCGAATCGACAGAATCGGCTTACGACCCTGCAGGTCCAGGTTCCACTTGCCCTGGTCTTCCTGAGCGTAACGGTGACCCATGGTGCCGTTGGGCACGAAGACCTCACCGGTCTCGCGGTCCATCAGGACAGGCTTGAAGTCAGCGTTCTGCTGCTCAGCCTCACCAGCAAGCTTTGCAGCGGTCAGGAACTTGGAGGGGACCTTCACGCCGTCTTCGCGGGTTTCCAGGGTGACCAGGAAGGGAAGGTCGGTGTAGGTCAGGGAGAAGTCCTCGAAGAACTCGACACGCTGGTCGACATAGTTCTCCTTGAGGATGACGTGACCCATTGCCATAGCCAGTGCCGCGTCGGTACCTGCCTGTGCGGGCAGCCACTCGTCAGCAAACTTGGTGTTGTCGGCGTAGTCGGGGCTCACGGTGACAACCTTGGTACCGCGGTAGCGGACCTCGGAGACCCAGTGAGCATCCGGGGTACGGGTCAGCGGAACGTTTGCGCCCCACATGATGAGGTATGCAGCGTCCCACCAGTCGCCGGACTCGGGAACGTCGGTCTGGTCGCCGAAGACCTGCGGGGAAGCCACGGGAAGGTCGGCATACCAGTCGTAGAAGCTGGTCATGACACCACCGGTCAGCTGGATGTAGCGAACACCCGCGCTGAAGGAGGTCATGGACATTGCCGGAATCGGGGTGAAGCCGGTGTTACGGTCGGGACCGTAGTACTTGATGGTGTGCACGTGAGCAGCAGCCATCAGCTCAAGAGCCTCAGCCCAGGTCGAGCGCACCAGACCACCCTTACCACGTGCGTTAACGTAGCGTGCACGCTTGGCGGGGTCGGACACGATGGAGTGGAAGGCGTCCACGGGATCGTTGTGGATTGCCTTCGCTTCGCGGTACATCTCCAGCAGGAGACCGCGAACGTAGGGGTACTTAACGCGAGTGGGAGAGTAGGTGTACCACGAGAACGCTGCACCGCGGGGGCAACCGCGGGGCTCGTACTCGGGGCGGTCGGGACCAACCGTGGGGTAGTCGGTTTCCTGTGCTTCCCAGGTGATAATGCCATCCTTGACATACACCTTCCAGGAGCAGGAGCCGGTGCAGTTCACGCCGTGGGTAGAGCGAACTTCCTTATCGTGGCTCCAACGGTCGCGGTAGAAGGCGTCACCTTCACGGCCGCCTTCACGGAAGACGGCGCGGCCGTCTTCAGTCTCATCCCAGCGGGAGAAGAACTTACCGAACTTAATCAGCTGATCGGTAAGGGGGCCATCCGGGCCCTTAATCTGTGATGCTTGTTCCATACTGCCCAATATATCTGAAATTTGGCATGGAAAATACGAGATAAAAACCTTGCCTAATTCATGCGAAATAAGGGTGTTTTAGACCGTAAGCCAGGCAGAAATTCCGCCCTCAAGCATGTACACAGAACGCCCTACCAAAGGGGCAATTTCGCGAGCTGCCTCAACCGTTCTAGCGTATCCAGTGCAGTAAATAACGATTTTCTGGGCATTTACGGGGATTTTACGCTCAATCAAGGCCTTTAAAACACTATTCCGACCGGCCTCCAGCAACTCAGTCAGAGGAAGATTAATAGCGCCATCAATAGCAAAAGCTTTGAATTCCACCTGCTCACGGACGTCCAAAAGGGCAATATTTTCATCCGATGACAGCTTTTTAAGGTCCTGGGCACTTATGGGACGAGGCGTCGAATCAGTAGAAGAGCTAGTAAAATCCTGAGAAATATTACGAATTGTTACATAATTTTTGGGCTTATAACTCGTTTCTTGAGGCAAAACGACACTTTTCTTAGGTACAGCTTGCACGCTAGCTACGAGAGGTATATATTCCCACCTCCCGCTTAACGCCGAATATAGGCCAACCTCACCCATGAGTGGCTCCCCCACCCCGGTCAACAGCTTCACGGCCTCCATAGCCATAGCAGCACCCACCACACCAGCCATAGCGCCCACCACGCCAGCAGTACTACACGAAGGCACACTACCGGCAGCAGGAGCATGAGGGTACAAATCCTCATACACCGGACCGTGTCCCGCCCAAAACACACTCAACTGCGCATCAAAGCCAAGAATCGCAGCCCACACATGCGCAATCCCAGCACGCGCCGCCGCCGCCGACACCATATAACGCGACTCAAAATTATCGCTACCATCCAGCACCAAATCAGCGCCAGACAGCAAATCATCAACATTCGCCTCCGTTAAACGCTCACGCACCGGCACAACCTCAATAAAAGGATTCAGCGAGCGCAAAGACTCAGCGGCAGAGTCAGCCTTAGAATTACCCACCCTGGCGTGCGTATGAATCACCTGGCGGTGCAGATTCGAAACATCCACGACGTCGTCATCAACCACCACAATCTGACCGACACCAGCACCCGCCAGGTACAGCAGCGCGGGAGCACCCAAACCGCCAGCGCCAAGCACCACCACTCGCGCACGCTTGAGTGCCAGCTGAGCTTCGTACCCCATTTCGGGCAGAATCAGCTGACGAGAGTAGAACGCACGCTCAGCGGCAGAGAGCTCGCTCGTGCTACGAGAGGTGTGAGAAGACATAGGGGTTCCTCGCATCAAATAGTAGAGGTGGCTTGAACTTTAGGGATCCAAGCTTCAAGGAGAATAAGCCTGCCCGAGAGAAATCCCCCTGACAGGCTTATATTCAGAATATTCAGAAGGCTAAGCGGGCGAAGTATCCACGCCAACCCACTCGATGCTTCCATCGAGCAGTTCCTGTTCCTTCCAAATCGGTACACGAGCCTTCACCCGGTCAGCCACCAGCTCGCAAGCATCAAACGCACGGCCACGGTGAGCAGCCGCAGCCATCACGGTCAGAGCCGACTCGCCAATAGCAATCGGACCCACACGGTGCACGGCCCACAGACGCACGCCATCCAGCTCGGCGGCAACCTCAGCAGCAACCTCCGCAATATACTCTCGAGCCTGCGGATGCGCGCTATAAGACAGCCCGCGCACCGCGCTACCGTGATCATGGTTGCGCACAATGCCGTCAAAAATTACCAGGGCACCCATGGCGTCAGTCATGACCTCAGCTTTAGCCGCCGCGTACAGCGGTTCCAGGGGAGCCTCCGTAATATCGGTGAACACCACGGTCGAGCCGCTCGGCTCAGCACCGTGCGCGCCCGAGTGGTCCAAGGATTCTTCGTTCTGCGACTTAGTGGTCATGGTAGTCCTCCATCTGGCGGCAAATGTGCTCAACAAGCGGATCGAGGGTTGCCACGCCGTCCTTCACGCCACCGCGCGAACCGGGCAGAGTCATCACGAAGGTACGGTCAATCACGCCCGCTACGCCGCGTGAAAGCACCGCCGAGGGAACATTCTTCAGACCGTTCATCCAGAAGGCGTGCATGATTCCGGGCACTTCCTTATCCAGGTGGGGACGAACCGCCTCCACGGTCTGGTCGTCAGAGTTCAGACCGGTACCACCGCTGGTCAGGATGAACGTCGGCAGGTTACCGTTCTTCTTACCCTCGGTGACCAGGGTGTTGAAGTACTCGACAATATCGCGATCTTCAATGACCACAGCGTCCGGGGTGTCAAAGCCGCGCGAGCGCAACCACTCCACAGCGATGGGACCGGACTTATCCTCATATACGCCGCGGGCTGCGCGGGTGGAGGCGACAATGACCAGGCCGGTCAGGTTCTCCGGCATGGTGTAGTCTTCGCTACTCATTGGAATTCCTTTTCTGTATCTGCCAGGTGACGGGGGTGTGCCGCCGTAGCTTAGGAGTCCTCGCGGACGGACCAGTCGCCGGACTTGCCGCCGCTCTTCTCCAGAACACGGATATCGGTGATGACGGCGTGCTTATCGACTGCCTTAATCATGTCGAAAACGGTCAGCGCTGCCGAGGAGACGGCGGTGAGCGCCTCCATCTCTACGCCGGTGACGCCGCGGGTCTTCACGGACGCCTCAATACGCACGAAGTCGGTGCCCCGCTCAAAGTCCACCGTGATCTTGCCCAGGGGCAGCGGGTGGCAGAGGGGAATGATTTCCGGGGTGCGCTTAGCACCCATAATGCCGGCAACACGTGCAACCGGAAGCGCGTCGCCCTTGGGCAGGTCTGCATCAAAAATCATGGCGATGACGTCTTCGCGGGTGCGCACGGTTGCCTCCGCCAGGGCGGTGCGGGTGGTGACCGACTTCTCCGTAACGTCCACCATGTGTGCTGAGCCGTCTGCGCGCACGTGGGTCAGTTCCTGGTTGGGCTGCGAGGTAGAGGTCATCGTTTCTCCTGGCTTCAGCGCGGTATTCTTCTGCCGCGAATCGTTACTTAGTATGAGTCTCAATTATTCCTTGTCGTTCACGCAAGGAACAACGCGGGTGTGTTTCGCTTAGTTATCGGTGAGGCGAATGCGGTGGTAGGGCACTGCCTCTCCCCCGGTGTAGGTGGTTCCGGGCGCCAGCTCGATGAGCACGTCCGCCTGGGCGGCTCGGTGTAGCAGGTGCGAGCCTGAGAGGACGTCCGGGTAGAGCTCCACCCGGTAGGTTCCGGGTTCCACCTCGACCATGGCGAGGGTGCCGCGCAGGAACTGGCGTTTGGCCGCCGGTGCGGTGAGCGGGGTTTCGGTGACGAGCACGCCTCGCGGTGCGTTATTCAAGGTCGCTTGTTCGGAGGCGACCGCGTAGGGCACACCGTAGGGACCGCCAGCACGCAGGTAGGGGCGCAGAATCAGCGCGTACGAGATGAGCGTGCTCACTGGGTTTCCGGGGAAGGAGATCATGGGCACGCGGTGGCCCTTGAAGTCGAGCAGGTTCACGCCCTGGGGGCCGCCGGGCTGCTGGCTGACGTGGCCAAACCAGGAGACGGGCACCAGAATATCGGCTTCGTGTGCCTTGGCGATGGCGTTACGGACCACCTCGTATTTGCCGTGGCTAATACCACCCGAGGTGATGATGATGTCCGGTTTGAAGCTCTCGTACTCTGCTACGAGGCGGTGCACCAGCTCTACCGGGTCGTCACCGATAGCGATGCGGCGCACCTCCGCTCCGTCTTCGCGGAGCATGGCGGTGAGCATGGGTCCGTTGGCGTCAAAAATCTGGCCCTGGCCAAGTTCCTGAGTGGTGGCGCTTCCATCTTCTTCAACGCCGGAGAGGATCTCGTCGCCGCCGGTGCACACGAGCACGCGAGGACCAGCCGCAACGGTCAGGCGTGCGTAGCCCTGGGATGCGAGCGCACCAAGCATGGCGGGGGTGATGCGTTCACCGGCGCGTGCGAGGACCTGGCCGGTGACGACGTCTTCGCCGCGGCGGCGCACGAATTGTCCGGGCTTGCCGGGGGCGAGTTTGACCTTTTCGCTGGGGCGGCCGAAGGACTCGGGTAGGTCGGGATATTCGATGCGTTCAGACTGTTCGACGGGGATGACGGCGTCGTAGCCCTTAGGCATGGGCGCGCCGGTCATGATGGGGTAGGTCAGGTCGTCAGAGGAGCGGGAACGTTGGAGGGGGCGGCCAGCGGGGATTTCGCGTCCGACGGTGAAGATGCGGTCTTCGCGTTCTGCGGCTTCGGCGGTGAGGGCGTAGCCGTCCATTTGGGAGTTGTCGAAGCTGGGTACGTCCATGCGTGCGGTGACGTCTTGGGCGAGGATGCGTCCTGCCGCGTGGTAGAGGGGAACCGTTTCTGCGGTGCCGATGAAGACTTCGCGCAGCAGTAGCGCCAGGTAGGCGCGGTATTCCTCGGTGCTGGGGGTTCCGTTGAATTCGGGGGCAATCATGGCGGTTCCAATCGTGCGGCGGCGGTTATGACTAGTGTAGGTGTGTTTTTGTGGGCTGGTAAATGCAGTTTCGCCTAAGGACCGGTATGCTCCCGGTGGTGTGCGGGGCAAGCGACGGGGTGGTTTATCGGGTGCTTTCGCGTAGTTTTTTCAGAGCGCGGATCAGGCCGAGGACCCCGAAGATTCCTAGGTAGAGGCTGATGAGAATCAGGGCGCTTCCGAGGGCGCTGGGGATGTCGCTGCTGTTGATGGCCAGGTCGATGGCGAGGGGTATGGTTTGGGTTTTGCCTTGCACGTTGCCGGCGAAGGTGACGGTTGCGCCGTATTCGCCGAGGGCACGGGCGAAGGAGAGCAGGAAAGCGGTGGCAAGGCCGGGCGCAGCGAGGGGTAGCAGCACTTTGAAAGTAATTTCTGCGGGTTTAGCGCCTTCGACGAGGGCAATTTCTTCGTATTCGCGGGGAATAGCCTGCAGGGTGGTGACCGCAGTGGCAACGAAGAAGGGTAGGGCGACGAATACCTGGGCGATAATCACCGCGTTGGGGGTGAATGGAATAGAGATTCCCGACTGGTAGAGGTAGGTGCCAATCATGCCTTTGCGTCCCCAGAAGAAGAGTAGCCCGAGGCCGGAGACAACCGGAGAGAGAATCACCGGGGTGTAGATGATGGCGTAGAGGACCGACCCAAACCGGTGTAGCCGCGAGCGATTGAGCACTTTGGAGAGCACAAGCGCCAGGGGCGCGCCGAGAAGCCCGCAGATGAGGGTGGATGCGGCGGCGGTGCTGAGGGAGAGGTTCGCCGCCCCGAGCACCTGCGGGGTGAAGATACTGCCGAGCTGGCTCCAGGGGATGTTGAGGAAGAGCCCGAGGAGCGGTCCGGCAATGAGGAAAATACCCAGCGACGCCGGAACCAGGAAGAGCACGGGCACGGAGGCGAAGAGTCTGCTTCCGGGTGTGCTTGAGGTTCCGGCGTTGCGGCGGGTAGCGGTAGTGTCTGTCATGGGTGGTGAGACGTGGGTTGTTCCCTACTGTGTTGAATTACTGTGCGGTGTTGAAGCCGTACTCGGTGAGGATCTTCTTCGCCTCGTCGGAGTTCTTCAACCATTCGTTGAACTTCTTCGCGGTTTCGGAGGAGGAGCCGGTCTTGCTCAGCGCTGCGGGGTATTCGTTGCGTTCCACGTCGGTCAGTTCGACGGAGCCGAGGTTGACGCCCTTCTTCTTGGCTGCGGCGAGGTCGGTGGTGTAGATGAAGCCTGCATCGGCGTTACCGGTGGTGACCTTGGTTGCTACGTCGGTGACCTTGCTTTCGGTGGTTGCGTTCTTGAGGGTGATGTCGTGCTTCTTCAGTTCCTGGTGGGCGATGGTGCCGCAGGGGACGTCTTCTTTGCAGACTGCGACGACGCCGTCGGTGGTCTTGAGGTCGTCGAGGCTGTTGATCTTGCCGGGGTTGCCTTCGGCGGTGACGAGAACGAGCTTGTTGGTGACCAGAACGTTGGTTTCGGAGTCGGAGAACTGGTCGAGTTTCTTTGCCTTGTCCATGTTCTTGGTGTCTGCGGTGATGAGCAGGTCGGGGGTTGCGCCCTGCTCAATCTGGTTGACGAGCTTTGCGGAGCCTTCGTAGACGAAGGTGACGTCCACGCCGGGGTTGGCGGCTTCGTATGCCTTTTCGAGGTCTGCACCGGCGTTGTTCAGGGAGGCTGCGGCGAAGACTTCGATCTTGCCGGAGGCTGCCTGACTGCTTGCCGCAGACGAGGAGGAAGATGAGGAGGAGCTCTGGGGGGCGCCGCATCCGGTGAGAGCGAGGGTTGCGGCGGCGAGCGCGCTGAGGGCTGCGAGGGGGCTCTTCATGAGGTATTTCCTTGGTTGGTTCGTACTGCTATTGGAGGTGAGGTGCGTCCATGTGCGGGCTCTATGTGACGTTCCGTGTACGTCCCTAGCTTGTACACGTGTTGTTGCGTTGTCACGGTAGTCTGCGGTGGCGCAGTTGTAACTTACCCTTCACACACTATGTAAGGGGCGCCGGAACATGGAATAATCATATTGTCACCTGAAATATGCAAATTTTCCACATAGGTTTTACATGGCGTACACGGCAAATTCGACCTCTTCTGAGCTCATTGCGGGCCCAACGTTAAGCACCTTATCTTCTGCGGAGGGTAACGGGGCTGCTTTTGTGACACCCCAAAAATCTGAGAATGGCGTAAATGTACAGCGTAAGCTCCCGAATATTACGAATAGCGGTCCGCTCTTGGACCGTTGGGGTCGTGTGGCGACTGATCTTCGTATCTCGCTGACCGATAAATGTAATCTTCGTTGCATTTATTGCATGCCGGCGGATGGTTTACAGTGGCTCCCGAAGGAGAATCTGCTCTCCGCCGAGGAGATTGCGCGCCTTGCCGATATTGCGATTACTGAGCTGGGCGTTGAGGAGATCCGCTTTACCGGTGGCGAGCCGCTGGTGCGCGCCGATTTGGTGGATATTATTTCCCGCATCCACCAGGCGCATCCGGATGTTCCGCTTGCTATTACGACGAACGGTATTGGTTTGGAGAAGCGTGCCGCCGCGCTGGCGGAGGCTGGTCTGACCCGCATCAATGTTTCTCTGGATACGATTTGCCGTGAGACCTTTGCCGAGCTGACCCGCCGCGATAAGCTCGACGCCGTGCTCAAGGGCATCGATGGTGCAGCGGAGGCTGGCCTGTGGCCGATCAAGATTAATGCTGTGCTGATGCCGGGTCTGAATGATGATCAGGCTCCGGAGCTTCTGCGTTGGGCGTTGGCGGGCGGCTATCAGCTGCGTTTCATTGAGCAGATGCCGCTGGATGCTGATAACCGTTGGACCCGTGAGGGCACGATTACCGCCGCTGAGATTCGCGAGAAACTGTCGGCTGAGTATGTTCTGGGTTCGGTGGCGGAGGCGCGCGGCGACTCCCCCGCTCAGCTGTGGGAGGTGTACCCGCTCGGTACTGCCCTGGATGAGGCGGGCCTCCCTGCTGACGGTACCGAGTCGCTGGGCCGTGTGGGTATTATCGCCTCGGTCACGGAGTCGTTCTGCAATGCATGCACCCGCACCCGCCTGACGGCGGACGGTAAGATTCGTTCCTGCTTGTTCTCCGACACCGAGACTGATTTGATGCAGCTTCTGCGTTCCGGTGCTGACGATAAGCAGCTGGCTCTGCGCTGGCGTGAGGGCATGTGGTTTAAGCCGCGCGCCCACGGCAAGGAAGACGCTGACTTCGATATTGAGGAGTTCGCTAAGGCGAGCCGCTCGATGAGCGCTATTGGTGGCTAGGAAAGCCGCTGATTCATCAGCCGAAGGTGCGCGGATAAGGCTTTTTATTGGCATCTTGCGCCCGTGATTTTCGGCTGTCCCCTGACTTAGGATTGAGGAGCATTATGCAGGTTCATTTTTTCGCTGCCGCACGTTCTGCGGCGGGTACCACGCAGCTGTCGGTACCTTTGGCTGAGTTACCGTCGGCAACTCTTGGCGCGCTCGTTGAGCATCTGGGTCAGAGCTTGGAGGGTACGACCCCGTCGGGTCTGACTCTTGCGCAGGTGATGGAGCAGTGCTCGTTCCTGGTCAATGGCGCCCGTTCTGATGCGCAGGCACCCCTGCAGGATGCCGACCGTGTGGACGTTCTGCCTCCCTTTGCGGGTGGATAATGCGGGCGGATCAGATGCCCGGTTCTGAGCTTGCCGCTGAGGGTGATTTTTCGTGCGCCGCGGTCGTTGTTGCCGGAGGCGCTTCTCGCCGCCTGAACCACGTGCCGAAGGCGTCCCTGTCTGATGGCACGAATACCCTGCTGGGTTGTGCCCTGGATGCGGTGGCCGCCGCATCCCCGCGCGTGGTGGTGGGTCCTGAGAGCCTACCCTTGCCGTCGGGGGTGTTGCGTACTCGTGAGGATCCGCCGTTTTCGGGTCCTGCCGCGGCGATTCATGCCGGTTTGGAGTGCATTGCGGCCGATTGCGAGCGCTCGCAGATTCCTGTGCCCGACTGGTGCCTGATTTTGGGTGTGGATACTCCGCGTATTGCCCCGGCGGTTCAACAGCTGATTACTGCGGCGCAAAGTGCTGAGCGCACGGCGGGCTTCTCCCCTACTGATTCTGAATCGTCTGCAGGTTCTGAATCGTCTGCAGGTTTCTGGGGTGTCGCTGAGGGCATCTATCAGCCACTGGTAGGTATTTACCGTTTTGATGCGATCCGTTCGGTCTTTTCGACCGGCACCACCGACGCTTCTGTTCGTTCTTTTTTGCGTCGTTTGAACCCGGTGGCGGTTCAGATGTCTGCCGCTGATACCGCCGATGTTGATACGTGGGAGCAGGCGCAGGCGCTGGGTTATACGACTTCGCTTTGGTCAAGCTATTAGTAGCTGAGCTACCGCAGTGTGATATTAGGGCCTGACTACGAGTACCCTAGGTGATAAGTCTTGGCTTTAGATGCCGTGTACATGTAGCGTTTTTGAGCTCGCGCGCTGTTGCGCGTCCCGCACACACTTTTACGAGGTACGATGTCTCACCATATTCCTTCTGTTTCGTGGCAGCAGGCCCGCCAGATTTTGCATGAGCAGGGTCTGGAGATTGCACACCATGTGAAGACGGAGTCTTTGCCGCTGCTGGCGACAATTGACCACTATTTGGCGGATGATGTTTATTCGATGATGCCGGTGCCCCACTATAGCTCCTCGGCGATGGACGGTTACGCTGTGGCGGGTGCGCCTCCGTGGCGTCTGGTGACTCCGGCGTATCCGGAGGATTCTCGCGCTAATATTCACCGTCTGACGGTGCCGATTGCTCCGGGTGAGGCGACCCCGATTTTGACGGGTGGTTTGCTCTCTGAGGGCGCTGAAGCGATTGTGCGCGAGGAGCATTCGCGCCTGTATGAGGGTGCGGAGGCTTCGTCTCGCCCTGGTGTAGCTGCTCATTTGGAGACTCAGTCCAGTATTCATTACCTGGATATGGCGGAGGGTTTTGAGCCTCCGGCGCCGGGTGCTGATATTCGCCATGCTGGTGTTGAGCTGGAGCGTGGCGAGTTGTTGGCGCGCCACGGTGACCGTATTTCTGCGCGTATGGCGGCGTTTTTGGGCATGAATGGTTTTGATGAGTTGCCGGTGTACGCCCCGATTCCGGTACGTTGCGCGTTTACGGGTAATGAGGTCATTACCTTTGGTGTGCCTGCGCCTGGTCAGGTGCGTGATGCGTTTGGCGGCTTTATGGAGCATGCGATTATTTCTGCTGGCTGCGAGGCGCGCCCGTCAATTCGCCTGGCGGATGTTGAGTCTGAGTTCCGCACGTTCTTGTCTACATCTACGGCTCGTGTGCTGGTGTTTACGGGCGGGTCGAGCACTTCGGGTGTTGATTTGGTGCGTAAGGTGCTCAACGATATGGGCGCGACGTACCTGTTTGAGTCGGTGGATGTGCGTCCGGGGCATCCGGCATTGGCTGCGCGTTTGCCGGTTCCGGAGACGGGCCCGAATTCTGGTCGTGAGCGTTTTGTGTTGGGTCTGCCGGGTAATCCTTTGGCAGCGTACACGGCTTTGTATTCGTATTTGCCGCCGCTTTTGGCTGGTATGAGGGATATGCCCCTACCGGAGCTGGATTCGGCGGTTCTGGGTGAGCCTGTTGATACTTTGCGTAAGCCGGCGGGGGCTCGTCTGCTTCCTGTGTCGGTGCATGATGGTGTGGCGTATCCTCTGCCGAAGTCGGCGTCGCATATGCTGTCCTCGTTGGCGGCGGCTACTCACTGCGCGGTGTTGGATGATTCTTCGGTTCGGGGTTCTGCCCATGAGGTGGGAGCTCGGGTTCCGATTATTCCGGTGCTGTAGTAAGGCGCTATTTTCCGGCGTTGAAATGTTTATGCGGTATGCGGTCGGGGTATAGTAGAGAGATATGTCAATCGTTTAACATATCGAAGGGAGCCCCCGTGGCTAAGCCTAAACTCAGCGATGTTGCAGCCCGCGCAGGGGTCTCTCCCACTACCGTATCCCGCGTGCTCAATAACCGCGGCTACCTGAGCGAAAGCACCCGCACCAAGGTCCACGAGGCAATGCGGGAACTCGGCTACCGCCCCAACGCCATCGCCCGCAGCCTGCAGGGCCAGCGCTCGCAGATGGTGGGCCTCATCTTCCCCACGGTCGCAAACCCCTTCTACGGGGAGATGGTGTACCGCCTCGAAAGTTACCTTGCCGAAGCAGGCTACCGGGTCATTCTCTGCAATAGCGATGACCACCCCGAACAAGAGAAGCGCTACCTGGAGATGCTTTTCTCCAACCAGGTGGACGGCATTATCAGCGGCGCGCACTCTGACGCGCTGGTGAATATTCCGCACGCCCAGGCTCCCCTGGTGACCGTGGACCGCCTCGAAAGCGGCTTTTACCCGAATGTCCGCTCCGATAATTACGGAGGCGCTCGCGCCGCCACGGAGCACCTCATCGCCACGGGTGCGCAGAATATTGTGCACGTGACATCAACCCTGGGTGAGCACAATGAGCGTCAGCGCGGATACCGTGAGGCAATGCTCGAAGCCGGACTCATGCCGGAGTTCCTGGAGCTGGGCTTCCGTCCTTCACTGGGTATTAAACGTGAGGTGCTCTACCGCTACCTTGATGAACGCGCCGATAGCCCGGAGCCGGTGGATGCGGTCTTCGCCTCCAACGATAATTACGCCGCGTTGGCGCTGGGCTGGGCGCGCGCACGCGCTATTCGTGTTCCGGAGGATTTCCAGGTGATTGGTTACGATGGCACGCAGAGCGTTCAGCTGCTCATGCCGGAGTTGGCGACCGTGGTTCAGCCGATTGAGGGCATGGCAGAGCGTACCGCGCAGCGTCTGCTGGAGCTCATTGAGCTACAGCAGGAGGATTCCTCAGAGAAGACCACTCCCCCAATTACCCAGCCCGAGGATGTACTCCCGGTTGAGCTCCATCTGGGGGCTACGGTGCGTTCTATCCCGAATCTGGATCAGATTCAGCCTGACACCTCCGCCCCGGACGAGCTCCAATAGACGAGCTCCAATAAGAAGCTCCTCTTCTGACGATAAAAATCCGCCCCACCGTGCGAGTGCTCACGGTGGGGCGGATTTTGCATATACATTTATCGGTTTTGTGCGCGTCCGGAAGTTTAGGAGGCGCGCTGCACAATCTCGGTCGGGCCGGTTCCGGGGTAGACCATACCGACGGCGTGCGCCTTGGAGAAGATACCGTGGAGCGGTCCGAGGGAGAAGAATCCGCGGCGCTCGTAGAGGCGTGCACTGTCGTAGGTCGATGCTTCGAGGTAAGCGGGGTAGTCACCGATGCGTTCGGTACCGTAATCGAGTAGCCGGGAGCCGATACCGCGACCTCGATACTCTTCAAGAACACCAATGTTGAAGAGGTACCAGTGCTTGTACGCGGGGCGGTACTTGAGCAGGTGCAACTCCATCAGGATTGCCTTCAGCAGAGTCTTGCAACCGAGAGCCTTGTAGTAGGCACCAAACTGCTTGAGCTCGTTAGCAAAGGAACCTTCGTGAGATTCGGGGGTGTTCCAGAGGCAGACACCCACAATCTTGCCGGTGGAGTTATCAATAGCGATGTCGATACGTCCGCGGCCCTGGAAGTTGCCGTAGACCTGCAGGGTCATGATTGCGCGGAGCTTGGCAAGTTCCTGTCGGCGGCTACCGCCTGCGATGACTGCCATCATGGCGGGATCTCCGTCGAATGCGGCAATCAGCACCTCGAGCGCATCTGCATATTCATGAGACTCGGCGGTGCGGACGGTATAGGAAGCTGAGGTCATATTCACCCTTTACAAAAGCTTGAAACTATACATAAATATTAGCTGGATTATTCACTCCTGGCTAATAAATTCTGCCTTATCAAGACATTTTTCATAGCCATGCATCGAATGTGTGCCAGCTTATATTGCACCAATATGCATAAATTTTACGAATATTTATTCATGTTATTTTTGCATTACTTTGCAGGAAAATTTGAACACCCCGCACCAGCTCTAGGAAGAGCGGTACGGGGTGTACATCACGTTGAGGTTATCTACTCACTAAGAGTGCAGACTATGCGTTAGCCTTTGCCTTCAGTGCAACCTTCAGGAGTGAATCTGCGCTGGTGACAGATGTGCCCGAAGCCTGGACATCCTCAACCGAGGCAGCTGCCTTCTTGGCATTGGTAATCACCATGGGGGTTGCCAGCGGGTAGCCTGCCGCCTTGATGGCGGGAATATCGAACTCGGCGATGACGTCGCCGCGCTTAACGGTGTCGCCCTTAGCAACCTTGGGCTCGAAGTGCTTGCCGTCGAGCTCAACGGTGTCCATGCCGATGTGCATCAGCAGATCCAGGCCATCCTCGGTGCGCAGACCGTATGCGTGGCCGGTGGGGAATGCAACGGTAATCTTGCCGTCAGCCGGCGCGTAGAGCTTACCTTCGGTGGGCTCCACTGCGGTGCCTGCACCCAGTGCGCCGGAGGAGAAGGTGGGATCCTTGACGTCAGCCAGCAGAACCACGGAACCGACCATATGGGAGCCGATTTCGACGCTCTCGCCAGCCTCAGTTGCTACAGCGGCAGCGGGAGCTGCAGCAGCTGCTGCGGGAGTAGCGGGAACAGGAGCGGCGGGTGCCTCAGCCTCCTCAGTGTTGCCAGCCTCAACCTTCTTACCCCAGATGAAGGAGGCAACGAAAGCGATGACGGTGGTCAGGATGAGGCAGCCGAAGAAGCCAGGAATACCAGCGCCAACAGTCGGTTCAATCGAGGGGAAGCCAAGGTAACCAGCGGCGCCAAGCTTACCCGCCTTAATTCCAAGAATAGAAGTAAACATCGAACCAATACCCGCGGAGACGATTGCAATGTAGAAGGGCCAGCGCAGAGCCAGGTTCACACCAAACATTGCGGGCTCGGTAATGCCGAGGAATGCGGAGGGTGCAGATGCCGAAGCAATACCCTTGATCTTCTTGTTCTTGGTGGTCAGTGCGACACCGGCTGCGGCAGCACCCTGCGCCACGTTAGACATGGAGGCAACGACGAAGATGAAGGAACCGCCGGTTGCCCACAGGCTCATCTCGATGGGCGGGAATGCCTGGTGCATACCGGTCATCACGATGAATGCGTAGAAGGTACCGAAGATCAGACCGCCGAGCGGGCCAGCAACGGTGTAGAGCCAGTTAATACCTTCACCCAGCCAGGTACCCAGCTGGAACATCGGCGGGCCGACCAAGATGAAGGTCAGGAAGCCGGTGATAAGGATGGTGAGGGTCGGGGTGAAGATGAAGTCGATGGTGCCCTTGAGGACCTTGTGGAAGAACTTCTCAATGTGGGACAGGATGAAGGCAACCAGCATGATGGGCAGCACGGTACCCTGGTAGCCCGCCTGCTGGACCTGCAGGCCGAAGAGGTTCCAGTACTTCATCGGTTCGCTACCCTCGGCACCTGCCAGAGAGGCAGCGACATTGTAGCCGTTCATCAGTGCCGGGGAGACCATTGCGGCACCCATGGTCATGCCCAGGTAAGGATTACCGCCGAAGACCTTGGTTGCGGAGAAGCCAACCAGCACGGGCAGGAAAGCGAAGGGAGCTGCGGAGAGCAGGTTGACGATGTCCGCGAAGTCAGCCCATTCCGGGTAAAGTTCAATAACTGCCTGGGGACCAAAGATACCCTTGGAAGTCAGGAGGCTATTGAGTGCCATCAGCATACCGCCACCGACCAGCACCGGGATGAGCGGCACGAAGATGTCAGCAATGGTCTTGATGAAGCGGGAGACAATGTTGCCCTGCTTGGAGGCAATTTCCTTGAGCTCGTCCTTAGACGCCTCGGGCGCGCCAGCAGCGATGAGGTGCTTATGCACCTCGTTGACGTCGCCGGGGCCGACGATGATCTGGAACTGGCCAGCGTTGAGGAAGCTGCCCTTGAGGTCTTCGTCGTTGTCAATTGCTGTCTGGTCGACCTTGTCCTGGTTCTTCAGGACGAGGCGAAGGCGGGTTGCGCAGTGTGCGGCTGCAACGATGTTGCCGGCGCCACCGACGTCATTCAGCACGCGCTGTGCCACTGACTTGTGGTCCACGCTCGCTCTCCTTTGTTTGGAGCACCACCGTATGATGCTTTGTGAATGAGGTGAGATATGTCTGTGTGTGCATGTCATGCATATGTCATACGTTTGACATATCGGATGTAAAACATGGTATCACGGGAAAGTTCTTAAAAGCGAGGGCCCACCCTCCATACGGAAAGTGAGCCCTCAGACATATTCAGAAATTACCGTAAAACCACCCGTGCAGGCGGCTCCTAACGCTTAGAAAACGGCTTAGAGACGGCCGTACTCCAGGGACAGCACCTCGCCACCGGTCAGGCGGACGCGGCGCTTATCGCCCTTGAAGAAGGTGCGAGCGGTCATGACCTCAGCGCCCATGGAGGCAACCAGCTTGCCACCCACGTACAGTTCGGTAGCCGAACCGTCCACAAGCAGGTCAAACTCGCGAATCTTCGAACGCTTCAGGGTTCGACGGCGCAGGCTGCCACCCTCGGTGTAGCGGGTACCGCCACGGTCCATCTGCACAAAGTCCTTATCCAGAACGATGCTCAGTGCCACGCCGTGAGTGTCCTTGATCTTCAGCTTCACGCACTCGTCAGAGACGTTCACGCGGCCGCGCAGACGGAAGGTCAGGGCATTCTTCAGCTCGACGAGCTTACCCTTCTCCTCCTCGCGGTACAGCGGGGTCATCTCCATCGCGTCATTCAGCTGCGGAACCGGACGCTGGAAAATCTTGCCGTTACGCAGGTGCAGCTCACGCGGGTAGGTGAACATGTGCACCCAGCGGTGACTCCACGAGGGCAGGTCGTCCTGGTCTGCGTTGCCCAGCCAGCCAATCATGACCGGGGCATCACCGCAGACGCTGTGCGGTGCCTTCGGATCGGCGGTCAGACCGGTACCGGAGATAGTCTGCGGTGCGTAGAACTCGAAACCTGCATCCAGCTCGGTGAAAGGGGTCTCCACGGTGAACTTGAGGGTCTCGTTATCCAGCGAACCGACAATGTAGCCGCTCTGGAAAATGTTGTTGTACTTCTCACCGAGGGGCTGCATACCCTGCGGGCTGAAAATCAGCACGTCACGGATCTCGCCGGTCAGCTCATCGCGCATGCTCAGCAGCGAGGGACACTCGTACATATAGGTACCCTTGAGGGTCTTATCCTTGATGCCCAGCTCGCCGCGGAAAGTCCACTCGCGGCGGTCTGCGGAGGTGTACACGACCACGGCGCCGGTCAGATCCTCACGCTGAGCGCCAATAACCATCCACCATTCGCCGTTACGTTCAAAGACGTGCGGGTCACGGTAGTGCGCGGTGTAGCCCTTCTCAGGACCAGAAATCAGCGGGGGCAGCTGACGGGTCGGCTTCGCATCCTCCCCCGCAGTTGCGAGAATCTGGTAGGTTTCGCGGTTGCCCTTCTCGTCCTTCACGTTACCGGTGTAGAAGAACTCAAAACCGCCGGGCACCTTAATGCCCGAGCCGGAGTAGCAGCCGTGCGAATCGTAACGGCTATCGGGCACCAGGGCGGTACCCTCATCGGTCCAGTGGGTTAGATCCTCGCTCACCGCATGACGCCAGTAGACCATACGCTCCGGATGCAGGGGCGAGTACTGGTAGAAGGCGTGGTAGCGCTTGCCGTCAAAGACCAGGCCGTTCGGGTCGTTCAGACGGCCCACGGGAGGGGCCAGGTGCAGTGCCGGGTAGTCGCGGTCTTCACGCACACCAGCGCCGAAGGCGTCCAGGATCTGCTGTGCTTCAGCCGCCAAGTCGCGGTCGGGTCGCTCGGTTGCGCTCTTCTTCTTTTTCTTCTGCTCGCTCATGTCTATCCGTTTTCGTGTATGGGGAATGTCTGGGTTATCTCATCCCATCATACGGCACCTCTCCCCCATCGCCGGGCTCTAGGAGAGAGGCACCACAGTGCTCTCAGCCTCTCTCAGTTGAGGCACAGGGTGGTCACAGGGGCCTCTTCGCCGTGGGCATCACTAGGTACTAACAAAAACACTCCGTAAGCTACCGGAGAAGGTAACCGACACTCCAAACATAATGCGAGCATAGTAAAGCCCCGAGACCGCCCCCGCCGTAATGTCGGGGAAGGTTCGGGGCTGTTAAATGCCGCGAGGCGGCGCATCCGATGGATGCACCGCCCGCGTAAGAATCGAGAAGAAGTCGATTACTTGAGGGTGATGGTTGCGCCAGCAGCCTCGAGCTGCTCCTTAGCCTTCTCAGCGTCTTCCTTGGAAACGCCCTCGAGCAGGGTCTTGGGAGCGCCGTCAACCAGGTCCTTTGCTTCCTTCAGGCCGAGGGAGGTCAGGGCACGAACTTCCTTGATCACTGCGATCTTCTTGTCGCCAGCGGACTCCAGGATAACGTCGAACTCGGACTTCTCTTCAGCAGCCTCGCCTGCTGCGCCGCCTGCTACAACTGCAACGGGAGCAGCTGCGGTGACGTCGAACTCTTCCTCGAATGCCTTGACGAACTCGGAAACCTCAACGAGGGACAGTTCCTTGAATGCTGCAATGAGTTCTTCGATGGACAGCTTAGCCATTGTTTGGCTCCTTCACTATCTGGTGCGGGCTGACGCCCGCGGTGTAAATCTTCAGTACCTACCCGAGAGGGTCGGTCAAATTTAGGGTGCGTTACACGCTATTCGCGTTCACGCTGCTGAGTATCTCAGCGCTGGTGCAGTAGCACGAAAGGGGCTTATGCCTCTTCCGAAGCCTCCTCGGCAGCAGCGGGAGCTGCGCCTTCCTGCTCCTCCAGCTTGACGCGCAGTGCGTCCACAACCTGTGCGATGCGTGCGATGGTAGCCTTTGCACCACCTGCAACCTTGGACAGCAGAACCTCGCGGGATTCCAGGTCAGCGTAGCGCTTGACGTCGTCCTCGGTCAGAGCGGCACCTTCGTAGTAACCGTTCTTCACAATCAGCTGGGGGTTAGCCTTGGCAAAGTCACGCAGGCCCTTAGCAGCATCGATCAGGTCGCCCTTGATGAATGCCAGTGCGGAGGGACCCTGGAGGTGGCCTTCGAATGCGTCGATGCCAGCTTCCTTAGCTGCGATAGCAGCCAGCGTGTTCTTCACCACGGCGTATTCGGTCTCTGCACCGAGTGCGCGGCGCAGCTCCTTGAGCTGTGCAACAGTGAGACCGCGGTATTCGGTCAGGATGACTGCGTTCGAAGCTTCGAAGAGTTCCTTCAGCTCGGATACTGCAGCGATCTTTTCCTGAGTCGCCATGGTAGTTCCTTCTTCCGATTCTTGTAAGGTCGCCGGTAGAGCCTCGAAGCATTTATTGCAAGCAATAAAAAATGCCCCGACGCGTAGGCGTACGAGGCACGATAGGCGGCACCTAAATCAGGGCAACGACTATTCACTTCGAGTTACCTACGCGGGCGGCGATTTCTAGTGAAATCTGCTCTTATCAGAACTCTGTTCTTCGTCTCCACCGAGGTGGCGATAAAGGACATAGTTCTAGACCGGCGGTCTTTGGTTTATTCATCATCTCAGGTTAAAGCCCGAGTCGCAAGTTAAAAACGTGATTAAGCGGGATTAATCACTTAAAGACCCCTTTTAAACCAATTAACCCCTCTTTCTCCCGTCTAAAAGGCCCGGTTGAAAGGCCCAGAAACCGTGTTCTAGAGGTAAAAGCGCTTTCCGCCTGAGAACAAGAAGCAACGCTCCGCCGCCACCCCCAGGTACACCCGCTCTCCCACACTCAGGAAAGTACTGTTCGGGGAGGTTCCGCTCAAGGTAGCACCCTGCGCATCCGGGATAAAGAACTCAAGTTCCTGACCCGCACGCACACGGGCATACATTTGGGCGCTCAGCTCAGTTTCCGTCTGAGCCCGCGGGGATTTCAAATGGGCGCTCAGCTCAGTTTCCGTCTGAGCCCGCGGGGATTTCAAAGGTAAGGAAACCGCCTCCAGCAGACGCCCGCGGTACAGCATGCCACCGACTAGGTGACGGCACCCGAGCACCTGCACCGGCAGAGCATGAGCAGCGTCTGCTGCCACAGGGCACAGCGCGGTCGCACGAATCGCCAGCTCACACCCGGCAGGAAGCGACTCAGAATCCTCAAGATTCAAAAGGTTCAGCGCGGGCGCCGCCAAAAGCTTAGCCACCTGCAGAGTATGCGGATGCGCCAGCAGCCGCTCCGGAGTATCCACCTGCACCAGGTAGCCAGCATCCATCACCGCCACCCGCTGACCCAGCATGAGCGCCTCATTCTGATCATGGGTCACGTACAGGCCCGTAAAACCGTAACGCTCATGCAAGCGCACAATATCGGCGCGGATACTCGCGCTCATCTGCTCATCCACACTCGCCAGTGGCTCATCAAAAAGAACCACCGGGGCACGACGAATCAAAGCACGCGCAATACCCACACGCTGCGCCTGACCACCCGATAGCTGCGAGGGCTTACGAGACTCCAACCCCTCAAGCTTCAGAGCCTCCAGCAGTTCACGGTAGTAGTCCGCGTCAACCCGACCGGCGAACGCGCCCAGCCGGGTCGGGAACAGAATATTGTCCTTCACGCTCAGATGCGGGTACAGAATAGGGCGCTGAAACACCACACCCACCGAGCCGCGCTCCAGAGGCTGACCGGCATAAGTCACCCGACCGGCGCTCGGCTCCTCCAAACCGGCAATAATGCGCAGCAGAGTGGACTTACCTGTACCCGAAGAACCAACCAGAGAAATCAGCTCGCCGGGGTGCACATCCAGGTCAATCTCGTTCAGAACCGTCGTATCGGTGCCAAAGGTCTTAGCGACACCTCGAATACGTAGGCCTTCAAAAGGCTCCGCCGCGGCAGAAGAGTAGGATGCAGAAGTCATTCCCCCATTATCGCCGAAACTTGTGCCCGGCACGCGTGCAGAAGATAAGCACCGTCATAAAACAGCGCGCGAACCTCGCACCAGAGTCTCATATGAGCGCCCTAGCTCGGTCGTACCAGCAAACGCCCCTTCAACACCAAATGCAGCGTACCCACCCACAGGAAAATGAGGAAAGCCGTACCCGCCACCGTTAGCGCAGGACCCACCAACCCCAGCGAGCCAGCAGCCGTCAAGCGAATACCGCTCGCCGCCATGGAAGCCATACCGAACGAGAAACCCCACATGCTCATCGAGAAACCACCCTCAAGAGTCCACGGGAGCAAACGCATCAAGAAGAACAACTGCAGAATGCCATAACCGGTCAGCACCAAAAAGAACCAGTCCACCGTGCCGCCATTAGCCGCCAGGTACGCGTTACCACCCACAAAAGGCGGCGCCATCTGAATACCAATAATGCCGCGCTCCCCCTGAGGTAGCGGGGCCAGGGTGCGCAGGCGACTCAGAATCGCGGCCTCGACACTGAACCACGAAATCAGACCCGCACCGAAGAAGAGCATCGCCATATCGTGCCACCCCACAAAACCCATCGCCGTAGCGGTCGCAAAATTTGTCGCCACAGTCGGCAGATACAGCACCGGCGAGGCAGCCTCAGGCACATACCCACCACGCCACGTACCGGCAATGCGGTGAGAGGCAAAGTACAGCTGCCCCACAGCTCCCAGCACCACCAGAGTCAGCGCCGGAACCTCCGCATACGGGTAGAGAGCCGCACCCACCTGCGCCGTCGTCGCCGGAATCAGCGAAAAGAAGCAGGTACGCGCCGGATGCTCCCAAAAACTACGCACCCACGCACGGTACTTCACCACCGAATGAATCAAAAACCCCACAAGGAGCAGCCACACCACAGCGTTAAAAGCCAGGATACTCTCCCCCACCCAATCAGGTGCCATTCCCTTCGACGCACCGGTACGCCAGGCAGCGCCCAAAGCACCGGTGCCCAGCGCTACCGCAAAATAATTGACCGGCACGCTGAGGCCGCGACGGGCGCTCTGCTCGCTCTGAAGGGAAGAAAGCATTAGGTTTTACCTCTCATAGTTGTAGGGCAGGATGGGGGCACGCAACCCCAATAGGTGTTTCGACAGCCCGGAACACGGACAAGGCCAAAGCCAGCCGGAGCCAGGACTCGGAGCCAGCAAGTCGCTCCATATTTTAAGCCTATAAAAAATCGCCCCCGACGCCTAAACGTCGGGGGCGACTACTAGCTAAATGCTAGAAGCTACAGGTGCATACCTTAGGCAGCAACGGCAGCCGGATCAACGGGGATGCCGGGGCCGAAGGTGGTAGCAACGGTTGCCTTGGAGATGTAACGACCCTTAGCCGAAGAGGGCTTCAGACGGTTAACCTCTTCCAGAGCTGCCTGGAAGTTCTCCTCGAGCTGCTCAGCGGTGAAGGAAGCCTTACCGATGATGAAGTGCAGGTTGGAGTTACGGTCAACGCGGAAGTCGATCTTACCGCCCTTGATGTCTGCAACAGCCTTTGCAACATCCATGGTCACGGTACCGGTCTTGGGGTTCGGCATCAGGTTACGGGGACCCAGGATCTTACCCAGGCGGCCGACCTTGCCCATCATGTCGGGGGTTGCAACCGCTGCGTCGAAGTCAGTCCAGCCGCCAGCGATCTTTGCGATCAGCTCGTCGGAACCAACGTAGTCAGCGCCAGCTGCCTCAGCCTCAGCAGCCTTGGGGCCTGCTGCGATAACGACCACGCGAGCGGTCTTACCGGTGCCGTGGGGCAGGTTCACGGTACCGCGAACCATCTGGTCTGCCTTACGGGGGTCAACGGACAGACGCATTGCAACCTCAACGGTTGCGTCGGTCTTGGTGGAAGAGGTTTCCTTCGCCAGGGCAACTGCCTCAGCGGGGGTGTAGAGCTTACCCTCTTCAATCTTGGCTACAGCTGCCTTGTACGCCTTGCTGCGCTTTGCCATCTGCTTTTCTCCTTATGCAGTTGTGGTCTCGTGAGCCGCGCTCGGCTCTGCCACATCCCGTCCATACGACGGGCATTTACAAGTTCTGTGTAGAAAAATCTACGGTGCCGATTACTCGGCTATTCGGCGAACCGAAATTACTCGACGGTGATACCCATGGAACGAGCGGTACCTGCGATGATCTTGGAAGCAGCATCCAGGTCGTTTGCGTTCAGGTCGGGCATCTTGGTCTCAGCGATCTCGCGCACCTGAGCCTCGGTCAGCGAACCAACCTTGGTGGTGTGAGGAACAGCGGAGCCCTTAGCAACGCCAGCAGCCTTCTTGATCAGCTGGGAAGCCGGAGGGGTCTTGGTGATGAAGGTGAAGGAGCGATCCTCGTAGACGGTAATCTCAACGGGGATGATGTTACCGCGCTGCGACTCGGTTGCAGCGTTGTATGCCTTGCAGAACTCCATGATGTTCACACCGTGCGAGCCCAGTGCGGGGCCGACGGGGGGAGCCGGGTTAGCGGCGCCTGCCTGGATCTGCAGCTTAATGAGGCCAGTGACCTTCTTCTTGGGAGCCAATGTAGGGTCCTTTTCTTAGCTGGGAACCGACGCACAGGAGCGTACGCCGGCAAGATGGTGACCGTGGCGCGGTCACCTGTGCATCCACATGAAAGCGTGACATGCGCATACACAAACCAACATTCTAGCGTTAATCAGCGACTTAATCCAGCGCCAGCTAGCAGAAAGATTAAACCTCGTCCATACAGCCGCCGCCGGTTATGCAACCACCACAAAATATGAGCCCCACACCGAAGTGCGAGGCTCATATTCACACGCTAAAAACGTTAAATCTTTTCGATCTCGGTGAAGCTCAAGGTCACCGGGGTATCGCGGCCGAAGACGGAAATCATCACGACAATCTGCTGGGACTCGCCCTTGATCTCCGAAACGGTAGCGTCCATGCCCTCGAAAGCACCGGACTTCACGCGGACGTTCTCGCCCACAGTGTAGTCGGACTCGATAACGGGCTTGGAAACAGGCAGGCCCTGGCTCTGCTGCTGCTCTTCGAAGACCGGCAGGAGCATGTCAAAGACCTCGTCCATACGTAGCGGGACCGGGTTGTACGCATCCTGACCCACGAAGCCAGTCACACCGGGGGTGTGGCGGACAACACCCCACGAGTGGTCGGTCAGTTCCATGCGAACCAGAACGTAACCGGGAACGCGCACGCGGCGGATGGTCTTCTTCACGGTGTTCTTGAACTCAACCACGGTCTCCATGGGAACCTGAACCTCGAAGATCTCATCTTCAGCTTCCAGGTTCTGGATACGGGTCTCGATACCGGTCTTCACCTTGTTCTCGTAGCCGGAGTAGGTGTGAACCACATACCAGTCGCCCATCTGACGGCGCAGCTTGGACTTGAATTCTTCCAGAGCGTCGACTTCCTCAGCCGCCTCAGCAGCTGCTTCAGCCACCTCGACAGCCTCGGTAGCTTCCTCAGCCTGCTGCTCAATAGCTGCAGACTCCTCAGTAGCCTCAGCAGCGGCTACCTCGACCTCTTCAATCTCGGATACCAGTTCCTGCTCGGACACGTCGCTCCTACTTTCTATCGTTAATCATCTAGAGGGACTTCCACTCGCCAATGCGCTGAGGGAAATCACTGATGGGGCACCCCAGATAAGGATGCAGCCAGTACTAGTTACGCTGAATCGTTCCGTTACCGAAAATCCAGAATGCTCCCTGGCCGAAAAGATAATCCAGACCAGAAATAAGCAGGAGCATCACCACGACAAAGAACAGAACTCCGAAGAAGTAACCAACCAGTTCGCGTCCGGTGGGAGTAGTAACCTTCTTCAACTCCGCAATAACTTCACGGAGGAATGCAAAAATACGGCCGAAGAAACCGAGCTTCTTATCGCTCTTCGACGATGCGCCGGGCTTAACAACCTTCTCGGCGGTAGCAGACGATGCCATTTCTTCTGCCCCTTTCTGAGTCTAAAAAAGTACGCCCGGGGTGCGGGCGTACAAATTATTTATTGAGGCAATAAAAGCAGGGCGGACAGGACTCGAACCTGCAACCTGCGGTTTTGGAGACCGCTGCTCTACCAATTGAGCCACCACCCTTTGAAGCGTTAACTTCAGGTGTGAGAGTTGCTTCTCACTTGTCTACTCCTCCACTGCCTCCTAAGCCATGGCTTTAGAGGGGCAAACAATTACACCCTTGCGGGTGCAGAACTAACTGTAAACCATCTTTCGGGGCCGATGCAACTTCAGAATGTAATATTTTTCGAAAAACCTCTTGAGATACCTTGACGAGGGGTTCCGCATCGCTACTAGTGGACCGTATCCTATTACAAGGAACGCCGCACACACCCGCGCCCATCAGGCGCAGATTGGTCCTGCACGCGCATTCCCATCACCTATTTCCTTGTCGACTTCACGCCGGCAGCGCACAAGAAGAAAGAGAAGAGAGCCCCATGGCGCGTATTTCAAGCCGCATCGGTGCCATCGCACCCTCCGCAACCCTTGCCGTCGACGCAAAGGCAAAAGCACTCAAGGCTCAGGGACGCCCCGTCATCGGTTTCGGTGCAGGCGAACCGGACTTCCCCACCCCCGCGCACATTGTGGACGCCGCACGCGAAGCGCTCAACGACCCCAAGAACTTCCGCTACTCCCCCGCCTCCGGCCTTCCCGAGCTGAAGAAGGCAATCGCGGAAAAAACCCTGCGCGACTCCGGCGTAGAGATTGACCCCTCCCAGGTTGTCATCACCAACGGCGGCAAGCAGGCGGTCTACCAGGCATTCGCAACCGTCATTGACGAAGGCGACGACGTCCTGTTGCCCGCACCCTACTGGACCACCTACCCCGAGTGCATCCGCCTGGCAGGCGGCAACCCCATCGAGGTGTTCGCCGGTAGCGACCAGCACTATAAGGTCACCGTCGAGCAGCTTGAAGCCGCATACACCCCCGCCACCAAGGCACTCATCTTCGTCTCCCCCTCCAACCCGACCGGTGCCGTCTACACCGAAGAAGAAACCCGCGCCATCGGCGAATGGGCACTTGCCAAGGGCATCTTCGTTCTGACCGACGAAATCTACGAGCACCTCACCTATGACGGTGTTCAGGCTGTCTCCATCCTGAAGGCGGTGCCCGAGCTCGCTGACCTGTGCGTCATCCTCAACGGTGTGGCAAAGACCTACGCCATGACCGGTTGGCGTGTGGGCTGGATGATTGGCCCGCGCGACGTTATCGCCGCAGCCTCCAATCTGCAGTCCCACATGACCTCCAACGTCAACAACATCGCCCAGCGCGCAGCCCTTGCCGCTCTGACCGGTCCGCAGGACGACGTGGAAATCATGCACGCAGCCTTCGACCGCCGCCGCCGCACCATCGTCGACGGCCTGAACGCTATTGAAGGCGTGCACTGCCCCGTACCCACCGGTGCGTTCTACGCATACCCGGACGTACGCGAACTGCTCGGCAAGGAAATCGCGGGCGTACGCCCCCAGACCTCCGCAGAGCTCGCCGAGCTCATCCTCGAAAAGGCTGAGGTCGCCGTAGTTCCCGGCGAGGCATTCGGCCCCAGTGGCTACCTGCGCCTCTCCTACGCCCTGAGCGACGAGGACCTGGCAGAGGGCCTGGCACGCCTGCAGAAGTTCCTCGGTCAGGCACGCGACTAATTCCGTCCCCCTCTTGAGCGCGTCTGCTGAACCTGCAACTCACCCCGTGGGAAGCGGTTCAGACGTGGGATAAACCGGTGCGAAACGATCAATCACAGGACTATTGACCGTTTTTTGTCCTAAAAACGGAGAATCCCACAAATATTTAAAAATATTTTTAAAACGAATGAGGCTTCCCGCATCTTTACAGATGTGAGGAAGCCTCATTCGCCTCTTCGGTGCCATAGGTGGGAAAGGGCGGCTATTTGTGTTTCAAACCCAAACATACAGGTACTAAAAACCTGAACTTTTCAGCACCAAAAGGGGCGTTCCCACGGCTTTCCACCACTACCCACACAACCCAAACATCGCTAAAATAGAGACCAAGAGAACGACCTCCCGACCGGCGAACATTCGCGTGCCGAATTCGTGGAGGTCATAGTTATATACACGCGCGCACAACACCTAAAACGCGCAGACATTAGGAGCCAACCATGAAGATCGGTCTGCTTACTTCCGGCGGCGACTGCCCCGGCCTGAACGCTGTCATCCGCGGCGCTGTCCTCAACGGCGTCAAGAAGTACGGCTACGAGTTCGTCGGCTTCCGTGATGGCTGGCGCGGCGTCGTCGAAGGCGACTACATGGACCTGCCCCGTCAGAAGGTCCGCGGCCTGGCAGCCCAGGGCGGCACCATCATCGGTACCTCCCGCACCAACCCCTTCGACGGCCCCAACGGTGGCCCCGAAAACATCGAAATCATGATGGAACGCCACGGCATCGACGCAATCGTTGCTATCGGCGGTGAAGGCACCCTCGCAGGCGCAAAGCGCCTGGCAGACGCAGGCCTGCCCGTCATCGGTGTCCCCAAGACCATTGACAACGACCTGCGCGCAACCGACTACACCTTCGGCTTCGATACCGCAGTGTCCATCGCAACCGAGGCAATGGACCGCATCCGCACCACCGGCGAATCGCACCACCGCTGCATGGTCGCCGAGGTCATGGGCCGCCACGTCGGCTGGATCGCACTGCACTCCGGCATGGCAGCAGGCGCACACGCCATCCTGATCCCCGAGGTCAAGGTCTCCATGGAGCAGGTTGCAAACTGGGTCAAGGAAGTACACGACCGCGGCCGCTCTCCCCTGGTTGTTGTTGCTGAGGGCTTCATCCCCGAAGGCTTCGACGACGTCATGGCAAACAAGGGTACCGAAAAGGACGGTCGTCCCCGCCTCGGTGGTATCGGTGAGTACATCACCCACGAAATCGAGAAGATGACCGGCGTCGAAACCCGTAACACCATCCTGGGCCACATCCAGCGCGGTGGCGCACCCACCGGCTACGACCGCGTGCTCGCAACCCGCCTGGGCATGGGCGCAGTCGACATGGTCGCACAGAAGCAGTGGGGCAAGATGGTCTCCGTTCAGGGCACCGAAATCAAGTACGTACCCCTCGAAGAGGCACTGGACGGTCTGAAGTCCGTACCTCAGGAACGCTGGGAAGAAGCAGCCGTCCTCTTCGGCCGCTAAACCCCATAGCCTCAGCGCATTAGCTGAGCACACATACTAGAACCGCGGAGGCGGGCACTCGTAACGGGTGTCCGCCTCCGCGGTTTTTATTTCTAGTTCAGGCGGTTTTGGGCTGGGAAGCGCCTAACGCTTCAGGAAATCCTGACCCGCCAAAGAACGACGCGCCACCTCACCGGACTCCGGCGAAACCACCGTCGTCTGAGCCACCGCGTACTCGGTCGCCGGCGCCGGCGAACCATCGGGCAGGAAATCGCCGCCATCAACCGCACGCAAAGGCGCCTGCGGGTCAACGCCGCGCTTAATCACAGCCAGAGCAATCGGGCCCGCCTCATAATGTAGCGCCACCGAGGTAATACGACCGACCGGGCGGGACTTGCCCTCTACGAACAGCTCGCTACCTGCCGCCGGCAGGGTGTGCTCCGAACCATCGATATCCAAGAACACCAGGCGGCGCGGCGGACGACCCAGGTTATGCACGCGAGCCACCGTCTCCTGGCCCTTGTAGCAGCCCTTATCGAAGTGCACCGCCGTACGGGTGTAATCCAGCTCCTGGGGGATCGTCTTATCGTCCGCCTCGGTGCCGTAGCGCGGGCGCCACGCCTCAATACGCAGAGCCTCCGCAGCCCACAGACCCGCAAAACGCGCGTCCGAAGACTCAGCCAGGGCGGGCAGAACAGAGCGCGGCACAATGCTCAAGAAACGCACATAGTCCGCGCCGGGGTGATTGTCGCCCGCCTCATCGTAGCGGTAGCTACCCGGTGCCGGAGTGTGCCAAGGGTCCTCCCACACCAGCGGCTTGCACCCAGCGAGCGCCGGATACACCGAACCGTCCTGCAGAATCGGGTTGCGGGCGCTCTCCAGCACGGCGTACTCGTCGCTGAGGTTCTGTACCTCAACACGCATCATGAACTTCATGCGGTTCAGGTAATCGGTCAGCGGCTGAGCCTGGTAGCCCTCCACAATCAGCCAGAGTGCCTCGCCGTCTTCAATTGCGGCGGGTGCGTACTCCACACGGCCCTGAGGCGAAAGCAGCAGGAACTCGCGGCTCTCCCCGGCGGTCATGCCGGTCAGAATCTGAGAAGCGATGGAAGTCAGCCAAGTCTGGCGGTCCGCACCCTCAATGCGCACTACGCCCAGGCAGGAGCGATCCACTAGCACCAGCGGTTCGCTTGCCTCGGCGGAGCGGTCGAAGCTGAGGGCGCGCTGCTCCAGCATGGGGTTGCCGTAGTGTGCGGCGACGCCGGCATCCAGCCCGGAGGCGGCAAAAGCGCCGTGCAGGCTCAGCAGGGGGCTCACCGGGCGGGAGGCATCGGGCTGGGGTGCCTCAGCCTGAGGCGCTTCAATCGAAGATTCAGTCACGGAAGGTGCACCTTTCACGCAAAGAGTCTGCCCCGCCGACCAGCGGGGCAGACACAAGTTAGTTATTAGGCGGTGGGCTCGGAGCCGGGCTCTCCGGTGGGCTCTTCGCCGTCCAGGGAACCGAACATCGAGGTGCCCAGGGAATCGCCGGTCATCGAAGAGGTCTTACGAAGCTCAGCGGAAGCATGCTTGTGCAGCTTGCCCTCGGCGTCTGCGACCTCCCAGTCCCACATGAGGTTGCCGTTGACCAGGCCCCACAGGCGCACGGAGCCTGCGTATTCGTGGGAGATGTCGTCGCGCAGCAGGTTACCGGTCTGCATGCGGATGACCGGACCCTTAACCATGCCCACGTAGTTTTCGCTAATACCGCCGGGGTGCGCAATGGTTGCCAGCAGGGAGAAGCCGTCGTCGGCGTTGCGGAGAGTCTCTACGCTTGCCGCGTCAGCGAAGGCGGGAACAACGTCCTTGGGGACGATACCGAAGCCGCCGTCAGCGTCGGTGAGGGGGCGGTCAATCTGCCAGAAACCGGTTTCAACGGTGATGGGGCGCAGCTTCTGACCCTCGTCATCGAGCAGGAAAGACTCAGCGCGGTATTCGATGAAGGGCAGACCATCCTGCTCAAAAGTAATAATCTGGCCGAAGGGGGTGTTCTCCTGGCCTTCGTACCACATGGTTCCGGTGCCTTCCCAGGTGCCAAGCAGCCATGCGAAGGGAACAAGTTCAGGGGTTAGGTTGGTAGGGATTTCAATAGCCATACTTTCCATTTTAGTACCCGTGCGTAAAACGGTAGCCTGTTCGTTCGCTCACGGCACGGGGTAGCGCCGCCGTCTGCAGAGTAAACGGTACGGCGGGCAGCATAAAGAAAACCCCCAACCGGAGGGGACCGGGTGGGGGTTCACGCCGTCATTGGCGAGGCGGTACGAACCGTACGACCGCCTAAAGCCCTGTGTGGGCGATGCTTCTGCTCTGTGCGGGAAGACTACTTCTGGCCGCTGAAGAGGCCACGCAACACTGCGAATGCACCGATACCGATGCACACGGAGATAATAGCCATCAGCGACATGAAGAGAGCTTCGAGAGCCATAAGATTGTTTTCCATGCCTTAAACCTACCACAGCCCCACCCCGAAAGGGCGCAGAATCAACGGCTGAAACATAGTGGACACCCAAGCCGCTTCCCGGATGCAAGACCCGCCTAGCGCCGGGCAAGACCCCGGTTCCGCACCAGCATGCCAGAACCCCCGCAGTCATCGGTTGAAAAGGCTGTATGAACAGTCCGGAATACGATATTTGCGCCCTGCCTGCGCCGGCTCCCACAGCTGCATCACAGCCGGGCGAGTACACTAGAAAGAGCCTAATATTTTACCGGGAAAGGAGAGGGTGTGTACCGTATTGCGCTTCTGAGCGATACCGCCGCGCAGGATATGATCCCCTCGCTGAGCCTCCTCAGCCACAAGGTACACGTCTTCCCCCTCGACACTGCCCACACCACCCTCGAATCTGAGACTTTCGACCTGCTCATGGTCGACGCCCGCACCGCACTCGTCAAAGCACGCCAATGCGCCCAGCTATTGCGCGCCACCGGCGTACAGTTGCCGCTCATCGCGCTCCTGAATGAAGGCGGTATGGCGGCTGTCGCCGCCTCCTGGCAGGTGGACGATATCGTCTCTGACCAGGCCTCCCCCTCCGAAATGGATGCGCGTCTGCGCCTCGCCATCAAGAACGATGCCGGCGCAGAAGAAGAAAACTCCGAGGAGCGCATCGTGCGCGCGGGCAACCTCATCATTGACACCCAGGCGTACTCGGCGCACCTCTCCGGCACCGCACTGAACCTGACCTTTAAAGAGTTTGAACTGCTCAAATTCATGGCTCAGCACCCCGGACGCGTCTTCTCCCGTGCCCAGCTACTCTCCGAGGTGTGGGGTTACGACTCCTACTACGGCGGCACCCGTACCGTGGATGTGCACGTGCGTCGTCTGCGTTCCAAGCTCGGCACCGAGTACGAGCAGATGATTTCGACCGTGCGTAACGTGGGCTATTCCTTCAACAGCACCCGCTAAATTTCGCGGCGCCAACCACTCAATTGGTGTACCCACTCTGCCAGTTGCCCCGGTACTGCACCGAGTACCAGAATGCGTAAATGTTCCGGTTCTTGTCATATTCGCCCAGGACGGAGAACAAACTCTCCAAAGAGCAACTATCCCCGGTAGAGTTGAATCAGAAGGCTACGAAAGAAGGCGATGATGGTACACAACCAGACACCCGATTCCTCCACCCTGTCCACTGCAAGCACCCCGGTCTACGCAGAACCGCAGCTCACCGAAGAGCTGCTGGAACGCTTCGATTCCTTCGCGCAGAAGGTTGCCCGCCATGACGGCGTCTCGGCGTTCTCTGAGCAGACCCGCATTGAGCTGAGTAAGGCACTCCGCGAAAGCGCCCTGACCCCTCCGCGTTTCTTTGTCGCCGAGGATAACGGCACCCTCGCTGCCGTCTTTGTGGCGCTCACCCCCGCCAACGACGAAGACACCGGCGTGATTGAGGCAGCCGTCGCCCCCGAATACCGCGGACAAGGCGTAGGTAGCGCATTCTTCGACCACGCCGTCCGCCAGCTGGGCGATGACGCGACCCGCTACCGCCTCTGGGTTCACGGTAGCGCCACCGACACCGGTATTGAAAGCCCCGCCCACGCGTTTGCAACCCTGCACGGTTTCGAGCCGGTGCGTGTGCTGTACAAGATGGTTCTGCCCCTGGACGCGCAGACCCGCGAAGAGCTTGTGGAACGCTCCGATGCGCGCACTCTGCCGGAGAACCTGCGCATGCGCACCTTCACCGGCGCGGACGAGTTCCCCTGGCTGCGCGTGAACGCCGCCGCTTTTGCGCACCACCCGGAGCAGGGCAAACTCACCCTTGCTGATTTGCGCGAGCGCACCGGCTCCCCCTGGTTCCGCCCCGAGGGTTTCTTCATCGCCTCCGAGGTGGATGATGATTCCGCTATTGCGGCGTTCACCTGGACGAAGATCCCGACCGGTCAGGAGCAGGGCGAGCTGTCCCCCTCCGGCGAGATTTACGTGGTGGGTGTGAACCCGCAGGCTCAGGGAGGCGGCCTGGGCCGAACCCTCACCCTGCGCGCGCTGGCGTACCTGGCGTGCGCTGAGGACGAGAACGGCGAGCCGCTGCGCGCCATCGACCTGTACGTGGATGCTGACAACACCGCCGCATACTCCCTCTACACGTCGTTGGGTTTCGGTGTGGCGACGGTTGACCGCATGTACGCCCCCGCCCAGCAGGCTGAGCCTGCCGCCTAGTTTTTGGTGCGCCACAGTTGGCGTGCCTCTTCACGACTTATCCCCGATCAGAAAGGCAAGTACAGTATGGTACCCGCCCCCAATGGCCTGAATAAGGCGCCTAAGCCTAAGCCGTCTGAGCCTGCGCCCATGACCGGTGTCATTCACATTGGCCACGATATTTCGAAGATTGAGCGTGCCGAGTCCCGCGGTGACCGCATTGAGAAGGGCGAGAAGCGCTCCTACTTCAGTCTGGAAGAGGAGTTCGGCCCGGAGCGTTTCTTCGACCGTGAGAGCAGCTGGCTGGACTTCAACACCCGCGTGCTGGAGCTGGCGGAGGACCCGAACCTGTTCCTGCTGGAGCGTCTGAACTTCCTGTCGATTGTGGCCTCTAACCTGGACGAGTTCTTCATGGTGCGTGTGGCGGGTCTGAAGCGTCGCATTGCGACCGGTCTGGCGGTTCCTTCGGCTGCCGGTCTGAGCCCCGAGGAGCAGATGGAAGAGATTGCTGAACGCGCTCACCAGCTGCAGGCTCGTCACGCTGATGTGTTCCACAACCAGGTGCTGCCGGCTCTGGAGGAGCAGAACATCCGCATTGTGGGTTGGAACGACCTGGATGCGGATGCTAAGCAGCGTCTGCGTCAGGATTTCATGCGCGACATTTTCCCGATTCTGACTCCGCTGGCGGTTGACCCGGCGCATCCCTTCCCCTACATTTCGGGTCTGTCGCTGAACCTTGCGGTGCTGGTGCGTAACCCGCAGACCGGCAAGGAGCTGTTCGCGCGCGTGAAGGTGCCCGATCAGCTGGACCGTATGGTCTCTGTGGATGGTTCGCGCGCCGCCAACACTGCGGGCCGCGAGAGCCGCTACATTGCTCTGGAAGACATCATTGCTGAGCACCTGGATACCCTCTTCCCGGGCATGGAGGTTGTGGAGCACCACGTCTTCCGCGTGACCCGTAACGAGGATCTTGAGGTGGAAGAGGACGATGCAGAGAACCTGCTGAAGGCTCTGGAGAAGGAGCTTCTGCGCCGTCGTTTCGGTCCGCCGGTCCGACTGGAGGTTGAGGACACCATCAACCCGACCATCCTGGATCTGCTGATTTCTGAGCTGAACATCGACGAGTCCGAGGTGTACCGCCTGCCGGCTCCGCTTGATCTGCGCGGCATGAGTGCGATTGTTCGCGCGAACCGCCCGGCTCTGCACTACCCCAAGCACATTGCGCACACTTCCCGCTGGCTCAATGCTACCGAGACTGCGAAGGCTGCAGACGTTTTCGCTGCCGCCCGCGACCACGACGTGTTGCTGCACCACCCGTACGATTCGTTTGCGACCAGTGTGCAGGCGTTCCTGGCGCAGGCTGCCGCTGACCCGCGTGTTCAGGCGATTAAGCAGACTCTGTACCGCACCAGTGGCGATTCCCCTATTGTGGATGCGCTGATTGAGGCAGCTGAGGCTGGCAAGCAGGTTGTGGCGCTGGTGGAGATTAAGGCTCGCTTTGATGAGGAAGCCAACATCTCGTGGGCTCGTAAGCTGGAGCGCGCTGGCGTGCATGTGGTGTACGGCATCGTGGGTCTGAAGACTCACTGCAAGCTGTCTCTGGTGGTACGCCGCGAGGGTAACCACCTGCGTCGTTACGCTCATATTGGTACCGGTAACTACCACCCGTCGACGGCTCGTTTCTACGAGGATTTGGGCATCATCACCTGCGATGAGCAGATTTGTGAGGATGTCTCCCGCCTGTTCAACCAGCTGTCTGGTTACGCACCGAAGACTAACTACCAGTCGCTACTGGTGGCGCCGCGTACTCTGCGTAGCGGCCTGATTGAGTGCATCGATCAGGAGATTGAGAACCATAAGGCGGGCCGTCCGGCGAAGATTCAGTTCAAGTGCAACTCCATGGTGGATGAGGCCATCATCGATTCGCTGTACCGCGCATCGCAGGCTGGTGTGCCGGTGGATGTGGTGGTTCGCGGTATCTGCGCGCTGCGCCCGGGCGTTAAGGGGCTGAGCGAGAATATTCGCGTCCGTTCTGTGCTGGGCCGTTTCTTGGAGCATTCGCGTGTGTTTGCGTTTGAGAATGGTGGCGATCCGATTGTCTACATTGGTTCTGCCGATATGATGCACCGCAACCTGGACCGCCGCATTGAGGCGCTCGTGCCTGTGAAGGATCCGCGCCACGTGAAGTACCTGCGTGATATGTTCACCCTCTACATGAGTGATTCTTCGCGTACCTGGCACCTGGATTCTGAGGGTAACTGGACCCGCCACGATACCGATGACCAGGGCAACCCGCTGCAGGATGTGCAGTCGTACTACCTGAGCTCGCGTTCCCGTAAGAACGTGGTGGATAAGGTCTAAGGATTTGCCGCTGACCTACCGGTGATTTCTGGTTGTGAACCCCGTCTGTTCTCGCGCTTTATGGCGTAGGACAGGCGGGGTTTGCCGCGTGTCGTGCAAAATCTTGGGGTGGACTAGTGCACTTAGCGCAAAAGTGAACAACAGGTTACGTTGAGATTACAACTTGACGCTTCTCTCCCCTACAATTAGACGCGGAGCATGGTGCCCGTTGGCATTGTGCGCAGCCTAGCGAAGAGGTTCAGAGAGAGATATGGCACCGCTGGATTCCCCCTCCATCTACTACTCGGCACGACGTTTTGATGCGGTCAACAGCATTGACCGCGCCCCCGCGAACACTGCGGATATTGTTGCTTCTGGCGCGCTGATTTGGCGCATGCGCGATGGTGCGCTTGAGGTTCTGATTATTCACCGCCCTCGTTATGACGACTGGTCCTGGCCTAAGGGCAAGCAGGATCCGGGCGAGTCCCTGGCTGAGACCGCTATTCGTGAGATTCGCGAAGAGGTCGGTCTGCAGGTTGTTCTGGGTGTGCCCCTGGCGGTGACTTCCTACCCGGTGGGTGGCCGCCCGAAGGATGTTTTCTACTGGTCTGCGGAGCTTCCCGAGGGTGCCCGCGCCCTGGCGGATGAGGGTGAAGTGGATGAGCTGCGCTGGGTAACCACCGATGTGGCTCGCGCGCTGCTGACTAACCAGGATGACCTGGCACCCCTGGAATCCCTGGAGGCTCTGGCTGAGGCAGATGCGTTGCGTACCCGCCCGATTCTCATTGCCCGCCACGCGAAGGCTAAGCCGCGTTCGAACTGGGCTGCTGCTGAGGATGACCGTCCGCTCGCGGCGACCGGTAAGCGTCAGGCGTTGGCCTCTAGCCGTCTCTTTGCGGCGTGGGCTCCGAGCCGTATTATTTCTTCCCCGTGGCTGCGTTGCGTTCAGACCGTGACCCCGTACTCGGTGGATTATGGTGTGTCGGTGAAGGAGAAGAAGTCCCTGTCTGAGGCTGGCGCTCAGCGTCACCCGGCGCGTGTTGCCCGCACCGTGGCGTCACTGTTCGATAAGGATTCTTCCTCCCTGCTGTGCACTCACCGCCCGGTGCTGCCTCAGGTGATGGATGTTCTGCGTGAGTACCTGTTTGAGGGTTCCGCGGAGGTTCTTCCGACTGAGGACCCGTACCTGGAGCCCGGCGATGCCCTGGTTCTGCAGGTGACTGAGGGCGATGACCCGCGTATTGTTTCGGTGGAGCGAGTACGCGCAGCGCTGGACTAGCATCCATATACTTTCTAACGGCGAGCGCGCTGGGCTTTATGCTCAGCGCGTTTGCTCTACCTGCGCCCATTCGAGGGTTTTACAATAGAGGGGCGGCTGACTATGCCGCTTCTGACGCTTACTAACAGGATTCAAGGTTTTTCTTATGACTCATGCAATCCCCACCCCTTACGAAGATCTTCTGCGCGAAATCCTTGAGGAGAACAAGGACGCCATCGCGGCGGACGCGCAGCGTTCCGACCGTACCGGCACCGGCACCTTCGGCGTGTTTGGTCGTCAGATGCGTTTTGACCTGCGTGAGTCGTTCCCGCTGATTACCACCAAGCGCGTGCACTTCAAGTCCGTTGCCATTGAGCTGCTGTGGTTCTTGCGCGGTTCCTCGAATGTGCGCTGGTTGCAGGAGCGCGGCGTGACCATTTGGGATGAGTGGGCTGATGAGAACGGCGATTTGGGCCCGGTGTACGGTGTGCAGTGGCGTTCGTGGCCGACCCCCGATGGTGGCACGATTGACCAGATTGCGAAGGTTATCGATTCGTTGAAGAATAACCCGAGCTCGCGTCGTCATATTGTTTCGGCATGGAACCCCGCCGAGGTGGACAACATGGCGCTTCCGCCCTGCCATGCGCTGTTCCAGTTCTATGTACATGAGCGTCAGGACGGTGTGAAGGAGCTGTCCTGCCAGCTGTACCAGCGTAGCGCGGACATGTTCCTGGGCGTGCCCTTCAACATCGCCTCGTACGCTCTGCTGACCTACCTGATTGCGCAGGAGGTGGGTATGGAGCCGGGTGAGTTCGTGTGGACCGGCGGCGACTGCCACATCTACTCGAACCACCTGGAGCAGGTGAAGAAGCAGCTGGGTTACGGCACCGACCCGGAGGGTAACCCCTACCCGCCGCGCGAACCTTACCCCTACCCGAAGCTGGTTATTAAGACGAAAAAGCCTTCTATTTTCGATTACGAGTATGAAGACTTTGAGCTGGTGGATTACAAGCACCATCCCGGTATTGCCGCACCGATTGCGGTCTAACTGCAGGTAACGAAGAGGCATGATGTTTCGTCTGGGCGCTATTTGGGCTCAAACTGATGCCGGCATCATTGGTCGTGACGGGGATATGCCCTGGTACGCGCCGGAGGATTTGGCGCACTTCAAGAAGGTGACGCTGGGCGCTCCGGTGATTATGGGTCGCCGCACCTGGGAGTCGTTCCCGCCGCGTTTTCGCCCCCTGCCGGGCCGTACGAATATTGTGATTAGCCGTTCGGTTACCGAGGCGGAAGAACGCGATGGTGCCCTGTGGGTTCCTTCGCTGGATGCGGCGCTGTACGCGGCTCGTGACGCTGCAGGCGCGCCGGTCGAAGCTACCCCCGCAGATACCGCCGCGGTTGATGCTTGGATTATTGGTGGCGGCTCCGTGTACGCGGAGGCGCTCTCCCGCACCGATCTGCCCGCCTTCGGTCGGGTGAAGACGGTGGAGCGGACCCTCTTCTACTGCCAGGAAGGTAACGAGATTACCGGCGATACGCGAGCGCCCGAACTGCAGCTTGCAGATTCTGCGGGTAGCTACGAAGGCGGCTCACCGAACGGGTGCTGGCGGGTCACCTCCGAGAGTGCATGGGAGAATAGCGAGAAGGGTTACCTGCTCGATGAGTCGGGCACGAAGAACCCCATGTACTTCTCGTTCCAGCGTCTGGAACGTCTCTCCTAAGAACGTCTCCATAGACCGTCAGCTCTAGCAAACAACCTCTGACAAACAAGCTCAGACGAGCGACTCAAGCCTGCGGCTACTCCGCCCGGAGTACCGCGGGCTTGAACGCTTTAACGCGCCCCGATACAGTACCTGGTGCCGAGTCGGATACCAAGCCTAGCGCCTGCGCGGAATGTCCCGTTCCGAATATCAAATTTTTTGTACGGTGTTAGTCCGCACCCGCCAGCCTGAGAGTACACTGGGAACCATGAACTTTAATCCCGGTGACTCTGTAGGTTTTGTTGGCTGGCGCGGTATGGTGGGCTCGGTCCTCATGAAGCGCATGGTTGAGGAAGGCGACTTCGAGGGCATTACCCCCGTCTTCTTCACTACCTCTAATGTTGGTGGCGCTGCGCCCACCTTCGACGGCGTAATTGAGCCGTCCGAGCTGAAGGACGCATACGACATTGATGAGCTGCGTAAGCACTCGATTATTGTGACCGCTCAGGGCGGTGGCTACACCGAGGCTGTGCACCCGAAGCTGCGTGCAGCTGGCTGGGACGGCCTGTGGATTGATGCCGCTTCCACCCTGCGCATGAACGATGACTCCATCATCGTGCTGGACCCCATTAACCGCGACGTCATCGACCGCGGCCTGGCATCCGGCGTGAAGGATTTCGTCGGCGGTAACTGCACCGTCTCCTGCCTGCTGATGGGCCTGGGCGGCCTTTTCAAGAACGACCTGGTCGAGTGGGCTACCTCCATGACCTACCAGGCTGCATCCGGCGGCGGTGCCCGCCACATGCGCGAGGTGCTCGCACAGTTCCGCGACCTGGGCAACGAGGTCTCCGAGGAGCTGAACGACCCCGCATCCGCAATTCTGGACATCGACCGCAAGATCCTTGCTAAGCAGCGCTCCGGTGAGCTGGATTCTTCCCAGTTCGGTGTGCCGCTCGCCGGCTCCCTGATTCCCTGGATCGACTCTGACCTGGGCAACGGTCAGTCCCGCGAAGAGTGGAAGGCTGAGGTCGAGACCAACAAGATCCTGGGCCGCTCCGAAGACGATAAGATCACCATGGACGGTCTGTGCGTCCGCATCGCTGCGATGCGCTCGCACTCTCAGGCGCTGACCATCAAGCTTAAGAAGGACCTGCCGATCGAGGAGATCGAGCGCATCATCGCTGAGGACAACCCCTGGGTTCGCTTCGTGCCGAACGAGCGTGAGGCGTCTATGGAGCAGCTGACCCCCGTGGCTGCTTCCGGCTCTCTGGAGATCCCGGTTGGTCGCGTGCGTAAGCTTGCGATGGGCCCCGAGTACATTAGCGCGTTCACCGTGGGTGACCAGCTGCTCTGGGGTGCTGCTGAGCCGATTCGCCGCATGCTGCAGATTGCTGTTGGCAAGCTCTAAAGCTCACTGACAAGCTATAAGAAAGCCCTCGCTACCATTCTTTTCGGATGGGAGCGAGGGCTTTTTGTGCCTGCGTATAGCGCGTGTGGGGTTAGCGCTGGCCGGGTTAGCGCTGGTTTGCGGCGGCGGCTTTGCGTTCTGCCTTGCGTGCGGCTTTGCGTTCCTTGCGCTGCTGTCGCCAGGCACGGTAGCGGTACCAGGCGGTGAGCACCACATGCTTCATGAAAATATTAGCGCGGCGTGCCCAGGTGAATTCGGTACCCCAAATGCCCAGACCTATGAAGATGAACAGCCATCCGGGGCCGGGGGTGACGAGCATAATCAGACCGGCGATAAAGCAGAAGGCGCCCACGCCGATGACGAGGGGCTTGTAGAGATGACGCATGACCGGATGCGCGTGCATGCGCTCCTTACGGGCTTCGAGCCAGCGGTGAAAGCGGCTGGTCTCGCTTTCCTTGACTTCATCTTCAATGGTTTTCAGGGGTGGTCCTTCCAAACGTGCCGTAGGTGAGTTTCACCGGGCGGCGGTGGTTAGAGAATAGCACCTACCGCTGAATGGGTGCTGTGAAAGATTTCTTCATGTTGAGATTTTTCCGTCATCTTCAAAATTTTTTCGTTTCAATAGTGTTCAAGTCGAAAGTACCTTTATACACTGTAAGGGAACAATTCGCCCGGCACTACGCCTAAACACTAAGGAAGCGACCCACTACCGTGTCCTCCCCTCGTCCTGTATCAACGGACTCATCCCGCACCAACGCTGTTGCACCCGCTGGTACCGCTGCACCCGCTGCTGAACGCAACGCCGCACCGACCCTCAACGAACGCCTCGAAAACCTGCCCTTCACCCGCGCCCACGGCAAGCTCCTGGGTATCTCGGGTCTCGGGTGGGCACTGGACGCCATGGACGTCGGCCTCATCTCCTTCGTCATGGCGGCACTCATCAAGGAATGGCAGCTCAGCCCCACCGAAGCCTCCTGGCTCGGATCCATCGGATTCGTCGGCATGGCGCTCGGCGCAACCTTCGGCGGTCTACTCGCCGATAAGCTCGGCCGCCGCTACATCTTCGCCCTCACCCTGCTGGTGTACGGTCTGGCGACCGGCGCCTCCGCCCTGGCAACCTCCTTGGGCGTACTGCTCGTCTTCCGTTTCTTGGTCGGTCTGGGTCTGGGAGCGGAACTTCCCGTGGCATCCACCCTGATTTCTGAGTTCTCGCCGCGCGCTATTCGCGGCCGCGTCGTGGTCGCTTTGGAGGCTTTCTGGGCTCTCGGTTGGATTCTCGCCGCTCTCATCGGCACCTTCATCGTTCCGCAGGCGAACGGCTGGCGCTGGGCACTTGCCATCGGTCTGATTCCCGCCATCTACTCGCTCGTGATCCGTATGGGCACCCCCGAGTCGGTGCGCTTCCTGGAGTCAGTCGGCAAGCACGATCAGGCACGCCAGATTGTTGAACGTTTCGAGGCGTCCCCTGCGCTCTTCTCCCGAACCAATAAGAAGCAGACCGAAGACACTTCCGTACACGGCGCGGCTGAAAGCGCCGACAACGCAGAATCCGCGAAGATTCACTCTATCTGGGCGGCAGGTCAGCGCCGTAAGACCATCGCCCTGTGCGTCATCTGGTTCTGCATCAACCTCTCCTACTACGGCGCGTTCATCTGGATTCCGGCACTATTGAACGCCCAGGGATTCAGCCTCGTGAAGTCCTTCGCGTTCACGCTCATCATGACCCTTGCCCAGCTGCCCGGCTACGCGGTCGCCGCCTACCTCATCGAAAAGTGGGGCCGACGCACAACCCTGGCGACCTTCCTGCTTGGCTCCGCGCTGGCGGCGGCTGGCTACGGCATGGCGCACGCCGAGGTATTCATCATCCTCGCCGGATGCATGCTCTCCTTCTTCAACCTGGGTGCGTGGGGTGCCCTCTACGCCCTGAGCCCGGAAATCTTCCCGACCCACCTGCGCGGAACCGGCACCGGTGCCGCCGCCGGTATCGGTCGTATCGCCTCCATCGCGGCACCGCTCATTGTGCCGCCGCTGGTCGCATTCGGTGGAACCCCGCTACTCTTTGCGCTCTTCTCCACCGCGTTCCTGGTAGCGGCAACCACCGTGTTCCTGCTGCCTGAACGCCGCGGCGAATCCCTCTAAACGAGCGGCACGCCATACAATATGAGCTGTCCCTCCTGAACGCTCTTTCCGAGCAATCAGAAGGGACAGCCCATTTGTCATTTAAGCCCTCTAACCGTGCGCCACAACCTCAAACTATGAGAGGATACGTTCTATGCTCGATTCCTTCCTCTCCAACCCCTACCGCACAGAGTTCAGCCCCTGGCCCGTGAGCGAACACTACGCCACAGAACGCGCCGGCGGCGTGCCCGAAGCCATGCTGCTACCGGGCGAACTCACCGTGCACCGTGGCGACGGGGCAAAAATGAGCTACTACTTGGACTGGCCCGAGGAATTCAACGAATATACCCGCGCAATCACCCTGCGCCCGCGCACTAAGAACGGCTACCCGCAGGACTTTATGTTCACCGTCGCCGTACGCGACGGCCAAGCTGTCTTCACCGCAACCGCCCTCAGCTTCTGGGAGCAGCGCGACGGCCGCCCCTACGACCGCGAGCCCATCGCCCGCGGCTACGTGGACGTCGCAGCCTACGAATCCTGCGAGGAATACGCAGGCAATTCCGCCGCGCCCGCCCTCATCGGCTGGGATATCGCAGACCTCTACCCGGCACGCATGGCGCTCATCCGCACCCTCTGCGAAGGAATCGCCAGCAGCATCACAATGGGCACCCAAATCCTCGCGGACGGGCAGGTACAGGTCGACCACAAGGACGGGGATTTGCTCGCCCTACACGTAAACGCGATCAGCACCGTAGGAGGCATGGTCCGCGCCCTCGTCATCGAGCAGGACCGCGTACCCAGCGGCGTATCCACCGGCACCGCTACCGGTACCTCCGAGCGTGCCGACCTGCAGACGCGCGCCTACTACGCCAATGTGCTTTCCCCCGTTCCCGGCGAGTTCGGCAACCTTGTCTGGTCCCACAGCGAGGACGCGGAATACTACCCGTACCGTCCCACGCGCCACAAGCCGATTTTCCACGCCCCCTGCCCGCCTCAGAAGCTTCCCCTGGCGATTCAGGTGCTGATGGAGCACCTGCCTGCCGCTCCGCTGGCTGCAACGCGCACAGCGCCCAAGCGCAGGCCCTACCTGCCGGGGCAGGCGCGCGTCTTTTCACCTCGCCACTAGCTCAGCGGTCAATACAACGCTTCGGGCGGTCTCCAATGAAGAGACCGCCCGAAGCGTTTATTCTGAAGCGTTTATTCTATGCGTCCTAGCGCTACGAAAGGCGAGAAGTTAAGCGTTTAGATTTCGCCGTTGACCACGACAGGCTCAGGCACCAGGGTCACGCCGAAACGTTCACGCACGCCGTCACGCACAGCGCGGGCAATAGCGAAGATATCCTCAGCGGATGCGCCACCACGGTTCGTAATCGCCAGGGTGTGCTTGGTCGACAGGCTTGCACGGCCCTGAGCAATCTCGCGGGACTCACCCTCCAGGCCGAAGCCCTTATCGAAGCCTGCGTGCTGAATCAGCCAAGCGGCCGAGAGCTTCACGTGATCGGAATCCTCGACACCCGCGGTGAACGGGGAAGTCTTCACGACCACCGGGAAGTTCGGTGCGTCCTCGGGCAGGGACTCCAGGGTAGAACGCGGAACAATCGGGTTGGTGAAGAAGGAACCGGTGGAGAAGGTATCACGGTCCTCGGGGTTGAGCACCATGCCCTTGGAGCCACGCAGCTGAAGCACCTTTTCGCGTACCAGTGCGGATTCGGCGCGCTGACCGGGCTCAACGCCCAGGCTCCTCGCCAGCTCAGCGTAACGAATCGGGGAAGACAGGCTACCGAGGGTGAACTGGAAATCAACGGTCAGCACCACGTAGCGGGGCGAGCCGTTGACGGTTGCGCGCTTGAGCACCGAGTCGCGGTAGCCGAAGCGCAGGTCTGCGCTCGCGAAGGTCTTCCGAGTGTTCTTTTCGCGGTCCCAGGTGCGTACGGAGGCGATGAACTCGCCCACCTCAACGCCGTATGCGCCGACGTTCTGCACGGGGGTTGCACCCACGGTGCCGGGAATGCCGGAGAGAGCCGCGGGGCCAACCCATTCGTTCTCGATGCTGAGCTTCACGAAGTCGTCCCAGATGGTGCCCGCCTGCACGCGCACGTTCGCGCCGCCGCATGCGGGGATGGGCAGGACCTCTACGCCTTCGGAGGCGATGTGTACGACGGTTCCGTTGAAGCCTTCGTCGGAAACCAGCAGGTTGGAGCCGCCGCCCATGATGAGGACGGGTTCGCCTGCGGCGTCTGCAGCGGAGACTGCTTCGATAATTTCTGCTTCGGAGGTGGCGCGGACGTAGGTCTTAGCGGGGCCGCCTACCTGGGCGGTGGTCAGTTCGCTCAACAGCTTTTCAGTCATAGGTTAAGAATACCGGTCGTTGTGCGGGGTCGACACCCACCATGCGTTAAAGTCACGAAAACCTTATGGTGATTTTGCCTTCATTTTCCGGCGAGCCTCCCACGAAAAAGAAGCGCCACCACCTGCGTCGGTGAGCGCGCAGCCGAGCATGCAAAAACCCCGGCACCACCGCATCGGGTAGCGCCGGGGCCTTCACGCAGCTATCTGCGAGCACAGAAACTCTGTGCCGAGGGACTATGCCGAAAGACGCACCAGAGCCTGGCTCTTCATCAGAACCTTCTGCTCCTTGCCTTCCTCGTCACGCGCGGTGACGGTCAGGTCGATGCGGGCGGTGCGCTCCTCCTCGTTCAAGGCACCCACCTTACCGGTAATGGTCAGGGTGTTGGTGGGGGTGTCGGGGTTTTCGCCGCCGGGTGCATCCGCCACGGGAACGGGCTTGGTGAAACGGGTCTGGTAGTCCACAATCGCGCCGGGGTCGCCCGCCCAGTCGCTCACGAGCTGCACGGCGGTACCCATGGTCAGCATGCCGTGAGCGATCACGCCGGACAGACCCACCGACTGGGCAAAACGCTCGTTCCAGTGAATCGGGTTGAAGTCACCGGAAGCGCCAGCGTAACGCACCAGCGAAGCGCGGGAGAGCTCCACGGTACGCGAACCGATGTCCTGGCCCTTTTCAAGATTTTCGAAACGCACCATTAGTTTTCCTCCTCGGCACGAACCAGCAGGGAAGAAATGCAGGTGGTGACCGGCTCGCCCTGGGCGTCAACGATTTCTTCGCGGGTGGTCAGCATTGCGCCGGCACCCATAACGCGCACGGAGTCCACGTGAACCTCGGTGCGCAACTCGTCACCGGCCACGATGGGGCGGTGGTGAGTGAAACGCTGGTCGGCATGCACGACGCGCGAGAAGTCGATGCCCGCGGACTCGTCGTTGATGAGTGCCGCGTCGGCGGCCTGCGCCAGGATGATGGCGAAGGTCGGCGGGGCAATCACATCTGCGTACCCTGCCGCGCGGGCTGCCTCAACGTCGTGGTGGAGGGGGTTTTCTGCGTGAACTGCTCGGGCAAACTCGCGGATCTTTTCGCGACCGACGGCGTAGGTGCCCTCGGCGGGATAGACCCTGCCCACAATCTCAGGGTTAATGCTCATGATTTCAGTCTACCGTTCTTGTGCACAGTGTTCAGCTCGAACGCGCAGAGTGGACAGACCGCTGTGCAAGTAACCGGCATGCAGGCGTGCAGTATTTCGTCGCATTTTTACCTGCTAGCGAAGGCCCCTACCTATCCAGCCCAAGCAGGCGTAGGCTGGACGGGTACCTGCAATCTATTTCAGAAGGAGAAGTTATGTCTTCCAACGTAAAAATTTCGGTGCTTGACCTGATGCCGCACCGCCCCGACCAGAGCCAGCACCAGACCATGCTCAACACCATCGATGCCGCCCGCGCGGCTGAGTCCTACGGTTACGAGCGTTTCTGGGTCGCCGAGCACCACAATGCCGGCTCCCTGCTGTCCTCGGCGACTGTCGTGGTCATGGCGGAGATTGCCGCCGCAACCGAGCGTATTCGCGTGGGTTCAGGCGGCATTATGCTCCCCAACCACGCACCCTACGTGGTGGCGGAGCAGTTCGGTACCCTCAACGCGTTCCACCCCGGTCGTATTGACCTGGGTGTGGGCCGTGCGCCCGGCACCGACCCGATGACCGCCGCCGCTCTGCGCCGCGATGATTCTGCCGCTATGAGCTTCCCCGCCGAGGTGCAGCAGCTACAGCGCTTCCTGGGCGAGCCCTCCCCCATGCACCGCGTGCACGCCATCCCGGGCCAGGGCTCGAAGGTTCCCATGTACATTCTGGGTTCCTCCCTGTTCGGCGCGCAGCTTGCCGCGCAGCTGGGTCTGCCCTACGCGTTCGCTTCGCATTTTGCGCCCGCAATGCTGCAGGAGGCGGTAGACACCTACCGCGCAAACTTCAAGCCCTCGGAGCACCTGGAGCAGCCCTACGTCATGGTGGGTGCAACCGCAATGCTCGCCGATACCGACGAACGGGCACGCTACCTGTACACGAGCCAGCAGCAGCATTTCCTGGGCGTGGTGCGCGGCAATCTGTCTTTCGCACCTCCCGTGGGAGATATGGACGCCGTCTGGACCGACACGGAGAAGATGCACATCGACCGCATGACCGCCGAAGCAATCGTAGGCTCCCCCGCCACCGCGCAGGCTCGTATTGAGGACCTGGTGGCGCGTACGGGCGCTGATGAGCTCATCGTCATGACCGAGGCGTGGGAGCATGAGGACCGCTTGCGCTCCTACGAGCTGCTGTCCCAGCTGCCGGTGGTGCGCCGCGCCTCCTAGAACGCGCTAGGAGCACCCAAGAGCACGTAGAACAGAGCACGTAAAACCCCGACATTGCTGAAGCCCCCGAGTATTTTTCTCGGGGGCTTCGCCGTCTCTAGATTCCACAGCCTGCAGAAGTTGAATACCCGCGGCCGTTTTGAGCAAACAAAAAAGCCTGCCTCCGAAGAGACAGGCTTATCTGAGCCCCGACCGGGAATCGATCCCGGGACCTCCATCTTACCAAGATGGCGCTCTACCACTGAGCTATCGGGGCAACAGGTAAAACTATACATGGCTTTGGGGGCACCCGCAAGCGCGAATAGTATGGCATACACCACAATTTTATCCTGGGAAATAACTCCTCCATGCTCCCCGCCATGCCGCCGCAATCGGACGCGCGAGACAAACAAAAGGCCGGCGGAGAAACGGATAATTCGTCCCCCACCGGCCTGGATGCTTTGGGCCCTCCCCGCGCTACGCGACGCTCCGGTCACGCGGTGCGGGATACAGCTTCCGGGCTACAAAGCTCGCCTAGTAGCGCTTGCCGCGGCCGCTGCGGTAGCCGTCGCGACGGTTATCGTCGCGGCGGTTATTACGGCCGCCGAAGTCGCGGTTACCGTACTCGCGACCGCCACGATCATCGCGGCGAGCACCGCGGTCGTCACGACGCTTGAAGTCGCGGTCGCCGCCAAAGTCACGACCACCGTCACGGTTACCGCGGTAACCACCCTCGCGACGGTTATCGTCACGACGGTTATTACGGCCACCCTCACGGCGGTCGAAGTCGCGGTAGCCGCCCTCGCGACGGCCGCCGCCGAAGCCGCGTCCGCCACCCTTGGGGCCGTTGTCCTTACGGATGTTGATGAACTCACCGGCAATCTTGGTGTCGCGCAGACGATCGAAGAAGTCGCGCGGCAGGTCCTGGGGCAGGCCCACAATGGTGAAGTGCTGACGGATATCAATCGAGCCAATCTGCGAGCCCTTGATGCCGCCCTCGTTAGCCAGCGCACCCACGATGGCGCCCGCGGTCACACGGGAGGAACGGCCAACGTTCAGCTTGTAGTTGACCATGCCCTCGTCGTTGTGCACGCGCTTGCCCTTGCGGCCGCCGCGGTCCGAATCATCGTCGGAGAAGGGGCGGGAGTTGCGGGCAATGTCCTCAGACTCGTCCAGGAAGAACGGGCGACCCTGCTGGGCGATAACGGCCAGTGCGGCCGCGATATCCTCGGCGGTGGTGTCGTGCTCGTTCTCGTAGTCCTCAATAATCTGGCGGAAGAAGCTCAGGTCCTCGGACTCGATGGTCTCGGTAATCTGCTGGGCGAAACGCTGCTTACGGGTCTCGTTCACGGCCTCCGCGGTCGGCATGTGCATGGGCTCGACCTTCTGGCGGGTAGCCTTCTCGATCTGGCGCAGCATGTACTTCTCGCGCGGGGTCACGAACAGAATGGCGGCACCCTCGCGGCCCGCACGGCCGGTACGGCCAATGCGGTGCACGTAGGACTCGGTGTCGTGGGGGATGTCGTAGTTGACGACCAGGGAGATGCGCTCCACATCCAGGCCGCGTGCCGCCACGTCGGTTGCCACGAGGATGTCGATGCGGCCGTCGCGCAGGGCATCCACGGTGCGCTCACGCAGCTGCTGGGGAATGTCACCGTTGATGGCAGCCGCCGCAAAGCCGCGGGCCTTCAGCTTGTCGGCGACCTCCTCGGTCTCCTTCTTGGTGCGCACGAAGACGATAATGCCGTCGTAGTTTTCAACCTCGAGCACTCGGGTCATGGCGTCCAGCTTGTGGGAGTGCATGACCTGCATGTAGCGCTGGGAGATGTTGGCGCTAGTGGTGGTCTTAGCCTTCACGCGAATCTCGACCGGATCGGTCAGGTACTGCTGAGCGATCTTGCGGATCGAGTTGGGCATGGTGGCGGAGAACAGGGCCACCTGCTTGCTGTCGGGGGTGCCTTCGAGGATCTTCTCCACGTCTTCGGCGAAGCCCATGCGAAGCATTTCGTCGGCCTCGTCCAGAACCAGGTACTGCAGGTTGGACAGGTCCAGGGAGCCCTTTTCCAGGTGGTCAATCACGCGGCCGGGGGTACCGACGACGACCTGCGCCCCGCGGCGCAGGCCGGCCAGCTGCGGGCCGTAGGGGGAGCCGCCGTAAATCGGCAGCACGGTGAAGTCCTCCATATGGGTTGCGTAGGAGGAGAAGGCCTCTGCAACCTGAAGGGCCAGCTCGCGGGTGGGGGCCAGGACCAGCACCTGGGTGTCGCGGGAGACACCGTTGATGTCGGCGAGTTCAGCCATGCGGGAGAGGGCCGGCAGCGCGAAGGCCGCGGTCTTACCGGTACCGGTCTGCGCCAGACCGACCACGTCGCGGCCCTCGAGCAGCAGCGGGATGGTCTGTTCCTGAATGGGGGACGGCTTCTCGTAGCCGACCTCTTCCAGAGCAGCCAGGACGCGGGCGTCCAGGCCCAGGTCGGTAAAGCGCACGCCCGCTTCCTCAGCCTTTTCGGCGGGGGCGTCTGCGGTGGTTTCTGCGGTAGTCTCCGCCGCGGTTTCTTCCGCGGCGGGGGTCTCAACGTTGTTCTCAGCGGTCACAACGGTCTCTGCCTCGGCGTTCAGTTCGGCCGGGGTAGCAGTATTCTCAGTCAATTTTTCCTCTATACGGTAGGGGTGGATAGCGCACGCTTTTCGGCGCTTACCGGGTGTCCCCTTCACGGCCCAGCCACACATCATCCCCTGGGGAGTAGAGTCCAGGGGTCCTCCGTTACCGGCACATTCTGCAGAGGTGTTCTGCGGATGCTATGGGTAGCGGCTCTTTGCTGGGGGTGGTCTTGAATTTCTCGGCACATTATCCGCACGCTTGTTCGTACTCTACGCTCAACGCACAGTAGTTCCTGTGAATCAGGGTGTACAGGGTGGGTAATGCTCACATGCAATGTCACGTATTCCTGGTGGTTCGCCTTCCCGCTCTACGGCGGTGGTGTGTCTGTTACAGCAGACGCAGCAAAGACGCTGGACCAGAGATCGTTAAGAGAAGCCCTCGTGTACGGTGTAAACCGCAAATTTATGGGGCGTATCAATCGGTGATGGTGAGTACGGCGCACCTACAATTCCAGCACCACCTTGGGTGCCGGGTGCGCACAAGACCTTCATCGGGGGTTCCCGTATTCTACCTAGTCTACCTTAGCGGCGTCCATTTAACCCCAAAAGGTGCTTAAAACCTCATCTCTTAACGGCGAGCGCCCACCCTCACAGCCGGAGGGCGGGCGCTTTTCAGGCACGCATCATGCCTATGCAGTCCTGGGATTAATCCACGCGACGCACAATATCAATCGTGCCGACAGTCGCATACTTAGCGTAGGAGCTGCCGTAGCGGTCAGCCGCATACTGTGCGGCGTTGGTCGGCGGGTTGCCGCCCCAGGAGTTGCTCATGCGGTCGATGACCACGTAGTCGGGCGCTGGCTTACCGGTGTGTCCAATCCAGTAGACGGTACGACCGGGAATCAGCTGGGTCAGAATCGACAGGTCAGATGCGACCGATACCCCTTCAGGTACCTTCTGGACGGCGTCCCGCTTCATCTGGTCAGTCGTAGTCAGCGCGGAGGCGGTGAACTGCGCATTACCCAGGGACGCGAGGGGCTGCTGGGATCCGGGCACGAAAATCGGGGACGCGGCTAGGAAGAGCGCCACGGCAGGCAGAACCCACACGGGCATGCGGCGCGCCGTGGCGGTCAGGCGGCCGGGCTCGGTATTGGTCTGAGGTTCCTGCGCGGAGGCGCTATCGGCTGCGCGCGCGCCCAAACGCGCCGGAATCGCAGCGGGAACCACTCCGTAGCGTATCCGCATGACAGCGTCGAGCAGGGCGAAGAAGACGACGGGCATGAGCACGAGCGAGTAGTGCCAGGTGCTTGCCCAGTAGGATTCCATGGTGGAGAGTAGACGCCAGGCAAGGGTCGGCAGGGCAATTGCCGCGAGCGGAGAAATCACCCAGAGGACTGCTCCGGTAATGAGCAGCAGGCCGAGGGTTGCCAGCTTGGTGTTGTTGCTGAGCATCTGCAGTGCCGAGCCGAAGGGGTCGCCCAGAGCCGCAGATAAGTTCACCTTGTCGGCATAGTCGAAGTTTCCGCCGCTATTGAAGTAGGGCAGAATCACGTAGATGGCGACGGCGGACCAGAATACGCCCCAAATCATGACCATGGTGGATTCGGCGACGGCGGGGGTGCGCGCCCAGGAGGAGTAGAGCTGATGCACGCGGATTCGCATGGGGGCGGGGGTGCCCGCGGAGAGGCGCGGCATCAGAATGTCTACGGCGGTGCTCAGCCAGCCGGTGCGAATAAAGATAATGAGGCCGATGGCTGCGACGGTGATACCCATATCTTCTTTGACGAAGGCAATGGGCAGGGACCACCAGCAAGCGTAGGCGAGGTAGCGGGCACGTTCGGTGCCACTCACTCGCGAGGCGAGCACCAGGTAACCGAGGCTCATGGCAAGCAGCGGCACGGCGAAGGCTACTTCGTGGAATTGGGCGGCGATAGCCTGCTGAACTCCGAAGCTGAGGGCGAATCCGGCGCCGAGCAGCAGACCGGTGATGGTCGGGATGACACTCTGAAGTTTTGCGGACTGAGCAGTCTGCGCAGGTTCGTTCTTCTGCGCGTCCTCAGTCTTCTGGGCGAGCGCGAAGGCACGCTGAGTGAAGCGCACAATGGCAAAGCTTGCGAAGGCGACCAGGGCGTTCTGCACGACCAGTAGCGTGGTCGGCGAGGGGAACAGCGCGTAGACGGGTCCCAGGAGCACCAGAATCGGGTGGAAGTGGTCACCCCAGAGGTTAAAGTCGGGCCCCTTAATGGGCACGATGGGCACGGAGAAGTGCGAGTACGCCTGCGCCATCTGGGTGAAAATCGCCAGGTCCCAGGAGGGGGTAATCCAGTGCTTCATCTGTTGCAGCGAGTAGTAGGTGTACAACGCCATGACGGCGGCGGCAAGCAGCAGGCCGGGTAGTAGTTCGAGGGGGCGGATGCTTTTGACGCGCTCGGTGAGGGACTGACGCGGCTGTTTTTTGGCGCGCTGAGTACGGTCCGCGCTGGTGGCGGTGCTGTTCTTCTGTTCAGGTGCGTCAGTATTCGAGGATGCTTCGTGTGCTTCCGCTGCCATAGGCGTCCTTCTCTCGGGGTGTGTGTCCGGGCTACAGGCGCCCACAGAACGGGTGGAACGCGTCGCCTTTGTCGTTGCCGGTGGCGGAGTTTGCGTTCGTTCTCACTCTACCCTTTAGGGTATCGCATTAGCGCTGTGCCTGCCCTTCCTGCGCTTTTTGTATCTTGTCCCTCAAATATCTGCCCCGGATGCTAGGGCCCGGTTTGGGCGCATAGACTGGTGTGGTGAGTACGTTTCCTTCCTCAACCCCCGGCGGTGTCACCCCTAACTGTGCGGCCCTTGACAGCCACCCGGTAGCGGGTGCTCGGCGCATCCGGCATCCTTTGGCGGCAGCTGGTGTGCCCTATGCGCCAGCGCTTGCGGATGTTCTTCAGGAGCCTACCGTTCTTCACCAGCCGCGCGTTCAGGTTCGTACTCTCTCCTCCGCCGCTTCGCCCCTTCCGGGTGTCCTGGCTCCTGAGGTGTGCGAGGTTGTGATTGAGCCGCATGTTCCGGTGCAGTTGGCGCAGACGTTGGGGTCGCTACGTCGCGGCGCTCAGGATTTTTCGTATCGTGCGCTGAGCCGCGCGGATGGTGCTGAGAGAATCTGGTTGACGGCTCGCACGCCGTTTCACGAGTTCCCAGCGGTGCTGTACGTTGAACGAGTTGCGGAGACAGCCACGCTTCCCGAGACTCTCCCCTCCCTGCATCGCCTGCTGATGCGCCCGGTGCGTATTCGTATCTGGGTTTCTTATAGTGCCGCTGATCAGCAGATGCAGGCGCGAGCCGACCTTCAGGCGCTAGCGCAGGAAATGACGTACTGGCTGGGGTTGCACGACCCCGCCGAACAGTTCGGTGCTCTGTCTTCTTTTGAGTCTCTTCCGCCGCGTGTTCAGCAGGCGTGGCGGCAGAATCCGGGGCTCCGCCTCAGCGCTTCGGGGCAGCTGGACCGGCAGATGCTCAACGCCATTGTGGAGCAGCGCATCACCCAGACCGAAGCGTTCAGGACCTTAGGCTGGGTTCTGCGAAAGTACGGCTCCCCCGCCCCTTCGACCGGGTTGGGGAATCAGCCGGAGGGGATGCGCGTCTATCCAAGCGCCCGGACCCTGGCGACGATTCCTACCTGGGATTGGCATCGGGCTGGCGTTGATAAAAGCCGCTACGATGCCGTGTACGCTTACGCTCGTTCCGCAGAGTCTCTAAAAAACATTGCGGCAGAAGGCGACGTCGCACTTCTGGCGCGGAGCCTGCACGCTGTGCGCGGCGTGGGCCCGTGGAGTATTTCCGAGGCCCTGCAGCGTGTGTGCGGGCACCCGGATGCCATCAGCGTGGGCGACTACCATCTGGCGCACGCGGTCGGTGAGCTGTTCATAGGTCAGCGCACCGATGATGCGGGAATGCTCTCCCTGCTGGCGCCCTTTAGCCCGCATCGGCAGCGTCTGGTGCGGCTCATGCATGCTTCGGGCTTTTCGAAGCAGCGCTACGGGGCGCGCATGACCATTGAGGATCACCGCGACCGCTAACGCTCCTGCACCCTCACGAGGTTAAAAGGGGGCGGGGCGCCCCTGCCGGTTGTGCCGGCGGGTGCGCCCCGTTCAAGCTCTTTTGTGGTGGTGAGCTTACTTCTTCTCTGCAGAGCCCTCTGCTGCTGCGATCTCTGCACGGACCTTGTCCATGTCGAGCTCGCGGATCGAACCGATTACGGTCTCCAGCTGGTCTTCGCGCAGTGCGCCAGCCTGCTGGTAAACCAGGATACCGTCACGGAAGCCCATGATGGTGGGGATGGAGGTGATGCCTGCTGCCTGAGCGAGCTGGCCCTGGTCCTCGGTGTCGACCTTGCCGAAAACAATGTCGCTGTGCTTCTCCGAAGCCGCCTCGTAGACGGGGGAGAACTGCTTGCAGGGACCGCACCAATCTGCCCAGAAGTCCAGGAAGACGATGTCGTTGCTCTCGACGGTAGCAGTCAGGTTCTGCTGAGTAATTTCATTAGTAGCCATGAGATAAAGCTACACCCTCAAGACCCCAATCGCTAATTGTTCGCTCTGGGATTCAAACATGTGAAAGATATGACAAATTGCGGTCATAGTAAATACTTTTTGCGGCTGTTTCAGCCGGTTCACGGGCGTGTCGCGAATACTCTGGCGAATGCCCTCGTAGCCGAATGATGGACGCGCCCGACCCGGCGGGCAAAGCCCCTTGGTCGTCCCCTACAGCATCCTGAGGAAAGCCCCCAATGCGGGCACCAAGAAAATACGGGCGCAACCATGAAAGACCGTTGCTGTGGAAGATCACCGCGGTGGAAAGCGGCTGCGGAATCCGCTATAAAACTGGTTTTAGATACACAAAAGCCCGGTTACTTTCGTAACCGGGCTATTTGTGGCAGGTGAGGGATTCGAACCCCCGTAGGCAGTGCCAGCTGATTTACAGTCAGCCCCCTTTGGCCGCTCGGGTAACCTGCCGCCTAGCTAGGTGCTAGTTGCTCGCTCAAGCGAACAGAGACTACTCTACAGCAGTTTTAGGGACTTGTACACTTCACATAGAGTTTTGTGACGAAGGTTATATATCTGGTTGTATTTATCGTCTTTTCGTCACACAAGAGCGTCAGCGCACGCTCACCGCGCGCCCATATCTATCGCAGCGCCCACGCTCTCACCTTATGAATAAAGCCGCGAATAAAGCCACCGCCTACAGCAGTTTTAGAAGGAGCGGGAAGGAGTATCGCCATCCTGCTCAAGCAGAAGCACAATCTCCAGGTGCTCCAGATAGCGGCGCGCCTGCTCCACGGTGCACATGTCACCGGCAATCTCACGCTCCAGGTCACGGCGAACGCCACGGAAACGTGCCACCAGCGAAGGTTCCGTCAGGGTGATACCGATACCGTCAAAGAGAGAAGGCTCAGCATCTTCCTCGTGCAGGTCAAGGTGAATATCGTGGTGGTCAGACTCGCTGAGGCGCTCAGCCTCAGGAATATCTTCGGGCTCAGCGCCCAGAGAGGTATGCAAGTCAATGAAGAGCAGGGTTTGCAGGTCGTGAGCTTCCTCGCTCGTGTGTGCGTCCGTTGCAGACAGGTTATGAATGGTCATATCTCTATTGTCCTCTTTTTAGGTTGGTAACGCCTGTAAAACAGGCTCGTATTTCTGATAGTTAGCTGTGAACAAGAGCCCCAACCCGGTAGGCTAGTACTAACCGGTGCCAGTAGCACCTCATTCACGAAAGGAAAGCCCATGGCTAGCGAATCGTCATTCGACATTGTGTCCAAGGTGGACAAGCAGGAAGTTTCCAACGCACTGCACCAGGCGCAGAAGGAAATCTCCCAGCGTTACGACTTCCGCGGCGTAGGTGCAGAAATCGACTACTCCGGCGACAAGATTCTCATCAAGGCAAACGCCGAAGAGCGCGCCCTGGCAGTGCTCGACGTTTTCCAGTCCAAGCTGGTCAAGCGCGGCATCTCCCTGAAGTCCCTGGACTCCGGCAAGCCCTACGCATCCGGCAAGGAAACCCGCATCGAGTGCTCCATCAAGGAAGGCATTGCGCAGGATCAGGCGAAGAAGATCTCCAAGATGATCCGCGAAGAGGGCCCCAAGGGCGTAAAGGCAAACATCCAGGGTGATGAGCTGCGTGTCTCCTCCAAGTCTCGCGATGACCTGCAGGAAGTCATTGCAATGCTCAAGTCCGCTGACCTTGAGGTTGACCTGCAGTTCGTCAACTACCGCTAAACCCAGGCGAGGCTCCCCGCCCAGCGATGGGTGAGGGAGGCGGCTAGGAGTCGAAACGCAAAAATCCTCGGGGTGGCTACTTCCACAGTAGCCACCCCGAGGATTTTTTGTCTGCCGACCCGTCATCGCGGGTCATAATCGTCACACCGAGTCATATTCATACAGCGCCACATTTGCGCCCGGATGATTCAGCGAAGAAAAGACTTAGTACTGCCCCATCTCACGAGCCTGCTGCTGCAGACGCGCAATACGCTGATCCATCGGCGGGTGAGTAGAGAGCATGTTCTTCAGCGAACCGAAGGGGTTCGCAATCATCATGGCGCTCGCCGCCTCCGTGTTGCGGTTGTTTGGGTCCATCGGATACATGGACACGCCACTCTCCAGCTTGTTCAGTGCCGAAGCCAGAGCCAGCGGGTCACCGGTCAGACGTGCGCCGTCCTCGTCGGCATCAAATTCGCGGGTGCGGCTAATAGCCATCTGAATGACCTGCGTAGCAATGGGAGCCAGCATGGCAATCACGAACATGGCAATGGGGTTCGAGCGTTCACCGTCGCGGCTGGAGCCACCGAACATCGCGCCGAACGAAAGGATCTGCGCAATCGTACCGATGATGGAGGCGATACCCGCCGCCACCGAAGAGGTGAGGATATCGCGGTTGTACACGTGCATCAGCTCGTGGCCGAGCACGCCGCGCATCTCGCGCTCATCCAGCAACTGCAAAATACCCTCAGTGCAACACACCGCCGCATTCTGCGGGTTACGGCCGGTCGCAAACGCGTTCGGGGTCATAGTCGGTGCCACGTAGAGGGCGGGCATGGGCTGACCCGCGCGGGAGGACAGCTCCTCCACTATGTCGTAAAGTACCGGAACCTCTTCACGGCTGACCGGGTAAGCATTCATGGAACGTAGGGCGAGCTTATCGGAGTTCCAGTAGGTGTACACGACCGAACCCAAGCTAAACAGGCCCATAACCCAGATGAAAATGGAGGTGCGGAAAGTCGCCGAAAGCAGGCCACCGATGAGCAACATCATGCCCACCATGGAGCCCATCAACAGGGCAGTTTTCAGTCCGTTGTTATGGCTGTGCATGGGTATCCTCCTGAACAATTAGGTCAGTGCGTACAGCGTGTACTTGACTCTATAGAATACGTGCAAGCACCCGCGGGCGCACCTTATGGCACGCGGATTCACCCAGAGCGTCACCCATGCGCCGAAAGCTCAAAAGGGATTAGGGAATAGCGCCCGGAATATTCACCAGGGGCACCTGCTCCAGCACCTGCGCCGTAGCAGTGGGGAAAATACCCAGCAGCAGAATCGTGCCGTACGCGCCCAGAAAAAGGATGAAGAGCAGACCGAGCATCAGCTGACCCTCCAGATCAAAACCAGTGGTAGTACTGCGGTACTGGCCGTAAATCACCGGGGTCACGATGGGCACACCGAAGAGCAGAATCATCAGCAGAATGTAGATGGGGTTTGTGAAGTCGTACACCATGACCCTATCCTCCTTGATGGTGATCGCCGGTGCGGGTTACTCTAGGTTCTTTGATTGTACGGCATCTCTTCACACCCGAGGCCGGGGCGAGGAGGGGCGCCACAGAGTGGATGAAAGGGACGCCTTGCCGGCTTATTATGAGCTTTTCATAAAATAATGATGAATTTCTCATAATAACGTGTAGACTTAAACCTATGACCGACGCAAAGACAACCTCCGACACGAAGAAGGCTCAAAGCCCAGACCATCACAACACCGGTTGCGCCCACACCACCGGCCTACCCCTGCTCTCCGCAATGAGCCCCGAACAGCTCGAAGAAGCATGGACCACCGGACTGCGCGCCAGGGGCCGCCGCGTCACCAAGCAGCGCCTCGCCGTACTCCACGCAGTGCAGGAACACCCGCACTCCACCGCCGACACCATCGTGCAGGCAGTCCGCGAGCGTATCCCCGCCATTACGGTTCAGTCGGTCTACGTGATTCTTGCCGACCTGACCGACATCGACCTGCTGCGTAAGTTTGAGCCGCCGGGAACCCCCGCCCTCTACGAAACCCGCACGGGCGACAACCACCACCACGCCTTCTGCGTACGTTGCGGCAAGGTCGAAGACGTGGACTGCGCGGTCGGCTCCGCACCCTGCCTGACCCCCAGCGATTTTCACGGCATGGCACTCTTCAGCGCAGACGTGCTCTATCAGGGCGTGTGCGTAGACTGTCAAACTGAGGCAGAAGCAGAACTGGCGAAGAGCCAGGTGCAAGCCGCAGCGAGCGTTCAGCACTAACGAACCACATTCCCACACCTTACTCCGGGCGTGAAACAGCGCCTCAGTGTTCGTTAGCTGCACCCTAAAACAGGAAGAATGCTCGTCGAAAACCACATAGCATCACCAAAAACACAAGGAGAAGCAAATATGTATCAGACCCCGCAGAACCCCATTCAGCCCGGTTCTTACACCACCACGAGCACTGGCACGCCGGTGGCTTCAGATGATCATTCGCTCACCGTGGGCGCCGATGGTCCCATCGTTCTGCACGATGCTTACACTGTTGAAAAGCTCGCTCAGTTCAACCGTGAGCGTGTGCCCGAGCGTGTGGTGCACGCGAAGGGAACCGGCGCATACGGCTACTTTGAAACCACCGAAGACGTTTCGCAGTACACCCGTGCGGCGCTCTTTCAGCCCGGCGTTAAAACCGAGCTGCTGATTCGTTTCTCAACCGTGGCGGGCGAATCCGGTTCCCCCGATACCTGGCGTGACCCACGCGGTTTCGCGGTGAAATTCTACACCACCGAAGGCAACTACGACCTGGTAGGCAACAACACTCCTATCTTCTTCATTCGCGATGCCATTAAGTTCCCCGACTTCATCCACTCGCAGAAGCGTATGCCCGGTTCGGGTCTGCGCGATCACGATATGCAGTGGGATTTCTGGACCCTCAATCCGGCATCGGCGCACCAGGTAACCTGGCTGATGGGCGACCGCGGCCTGCCCCGCACCCTGCGCCACATGGACGGCTTCGGCTCTCACACCTACCAGTGGATTAACGCCGAGGGTGAGCGCTTCTGGGTTAAGTACCACTTCAAGACCGAGCAGGGCAACGAGTTCTTCACCCAGGCTCAGGCCGATGAAATGGCGGGTAAGGATGCTGACTTCCACCGCCGCGACCTGCGCGAGGCTATCGAGCGTGGCGACTACCCCGCCTGGACGCTCTATGTGCAGATCATGCCCTATGAGGACGCGAAGACCTACCGTATTAACCCCTTCGATCTGACGAAGGTGTGGCCGCACTCGGATTACCCGCTGATCAAGGTGGGCCGCATGGTGCTGGATCGCAACCCGCAGAATTTCTTCGCCGAAATCGAGCAGGCAGCCTTCTCCCCCTCGAATTTTGTGCCCGGTATCGCGGCTTCGCCCGATAAGATGCTGCTCGGTCGTATCTTCTCCTACCCGGATGCGCATCGCTACCGCATCGGCACCAACTTCGCACAGCTGCCCGTGAACGCACCACACGCAGCGCCGGTGAACAACTATTCGCATGACGGTTCGATGCGTTATAACTTCAACGACCCCTCCGTTCCGACCTACGCGCCGAATAGTCTGGGTGGACCGCATGCGGATGCGGAACGCGCTGGCGAAGGTAGCTGGGAGTCTGATGGCGAGCTGGTACGCACCGCCTACACCCTGCGCCCGGATGATGATGATTTCTCGCAGGCTCGCACCCTCTACGAGGTAACCATGAACGACGAAGAACGCGAGCGCCTGATCAGCAACATCTCCGGTCACGTAGGCGCTGTTCGTTCCGACGAGATTCGTGAACGCGCGTTCCAATACTGGGATAGCGTTCACCCTGAGCTCGGTTCTCGCGTTCGCGAGGCCGTGGCAGCCGCCGCATCTGGTTCATAAGATACGGCAGCGTCTGTTCTCCTGTAGATTCGAGAACATGACGCACAGCTGGCTACTACTATGGGGTCGGTGACTTTCAGTAAGGTGGAGTCACCGGCCCCATATTTTAAACCCGTTTGCAGGATTACAACCCTCTCCAAACACAAAAATCGCCCGGAAGAGACAACACCGTGTGGGTGTCTCTTCCGGACGATTTTACGTGACGGGTTTTACGAACTATGCGGATGCACTAGCACCAGCGGGAGAAGCGCCGAAGACCGCTTCCTATTCACCCACAATATCGAGGAGCTCGCGAATCTGCGCCGCGCTCAGTACGGTGGAGGGGTTAATCGCGTTCACCTTCACGCTCGGTGCACCAATATCCAGGGCGTAACGCAGAATATCCAGGGCGTTCGCCGAACGCACCTCAACATGCGGGTCCAGCGCCGCAATTTCAATGGGCGAAGTGAACACCAGCAGGCTCTGCGGGTTGCCGTTCTCATCCGGGTCAAACACGAAGGAGGTACCGGACGGGTCAGCAGGGTCAACGCCCACCAGCAGCACGGACGCCGGGGACACCAGCGAGCCGAGTAGCATCTGCATATTGTCCTGCACCAGCGCCATTTTCGCGCCGTCATTGCGGGGAGAAGTGACAATCCAGTGCACCTGAGCGCGCTCAATGTAGCACTCGTGATCGGTGCCGGGGTCAACCACAATCAAGTCCAGCGCCTCATTGCTGAGGAAATCAATGAAAACCTTCATCGCCGGTTCGCGCAGAATCAGCTCATCCCCCTCGGATTCCTGGCGCACGTAGCTCTTGCCGATGTGTTCGGAGGAGGAGAACACGCACAGCGCCTGCATGCCGGTCTCGGGCATGCGAATGACCTGGTGGGCCAGTACCGACTCAGGGCCCATTGCGTCCGTCTCGGACGGAATCAGCAGGGAACCGGTCGCATCCAGTAGAACGTCGCCGCCGAGCATCGTGCGAACCACGTTAATGAGGGTTCGCTCCTGCACATCGTTACGGAACGTCTCAAGAGCGGCGACCAGGTAGGGGTTCGGAATCTCGTGCTCGCTCGAAGACAGCGCTGCGGCGGCAGAGTGGCGGGCGCGACCCTCCATACGTTCACGAGCCCAGGCGGGAATACGCGACGCGTCACGCGGGAACTCAGTCAGGTGCTCACGCACGTCGGTCGCGGTCAGGGTGCCTTCATTCTTCCAGCTGGCGGGCTCATCGTCACGGTTATAGGAGGCACCCACGCTGAACTGCGGGTTCGGCCAGCCGGTTGCCGCCACCACAATGGAGGCGGTGAACCAGGTGCCGCGGTTACCGTCGTAGGCGGCACGCTGCAGCTTACGAACCTCAGCAATAATGGGCGAGCCGTCCTTGAGCGGGCCGATGGTGCCAATGAACTCTTCACCGTCGCGGAATTCACGCACACGCACAAAAATCTGACCTGCCAGAGGCTTGACGTCCAGCACCATTTCACTCCAGCCGGGGTCAACACTAACGACATCCAGCAGCCAGCTTCCAATGTTGTTCAGCGCATCCTGGATGCGCGCGGCACGGCTACTCGTCTCGGCGAGGCGGGGTTCAGTCATAGTTCATACATCCTTGAGTGTGAATACGGCGCGGCTGGAGGCATCCGTGTTCGGTCGTAGTGTCGGCTTACAGGGTGCCGGAAGAAGCCGTCTCTTCGATTCTAACGAACACAGGCACTCAACGCAGATAGTTTACGCCGAAAGATATATGCTCTACCTCTCCCTCAGAGCTCTTGGATACGGCTCAAACAGGCGCCTTAGAGCCCAATACGCCTAAAGCACACACTAAAACCGGGGATACACGGCATAGTGAACGCTAAAAGGTTGATAATCTTGAAGCATGACGAATTCTCTGCAGGACCTTATCGACGCATCGATCTTTATCTCCACCGAGTACCAGGCTCGACTCGCCGAGCTCGTGGGTACCTCCGAGTGGAACGTGGATTTCACCTCCCAGTCTCTGGACTTTGAGACCACTCCCCCGCTCTCGCTCAAGCCGCATCTGCTGGGCACTGAATCTGAGAACCGCGGTACTTGGATTTGGTCTTGGCAGCAGCTGGGCTACTTCCCCGACTCCGTTGTTTCTGCCGCTATTCAGGCGCGTGAAACCGGTGAGCGTGACGGTCTGGTTGAGCTGACCACCGACGAGCTGCCCCTCTCCGAGTCTCTGGCACGCCGCCTGACCCTGGCGACCAAGACCATCAGTGGCCTGTACGCACACTACCCGCTACCCGCGGGCGCTGGCGTGCGCGCATGGACCCTGCTGGAGGGTGCTGAGCTGACCCTCGAGGCACCGACCTACAAGGGTATTGGCCGCGTCATTGCTAAGACCCTGCAGAGCGAAGAGGTACACAACCAGGTTCTGGCGGTGGACTCCTACGCTCAGCAGCGTGGCTTCCACATTGCCTGGGACACCGAGGCAACCGCCGTTCTGACCGCAACCGACGGTGCCCTGCGCCTGTGGTTCGACGAGGGCCGCATCAGCGGCATCGAGCAGGCTGAACCTCAGGTTGGCCCCGAGGTACTGGAGCAGTGCGCAGCCGCTGCCGCACAGCGTCGCGAATCCCTCGCGGCACTGCGCGCCGAGATTGAGCGCGTGGCAGCCGCTGAAGCAGCCGCTCAGAACGCACAGCGCGAGCAGGAGGCAGCAGAACGCGCCGCCGCACGTGCCGAGGCTGAGGCTGAGCGCGCCGTCGAGATCGCCGAGCACGCACCGGTCGCAGAGACCGAGGTACCCGGCGTCGAGAGCACCGAGAACCTCTACCCCGCCGACGAAGCTCCCTTCGATCAGGAGCCGGCAGAGCACGCAGAGCCCGGCCTGGTCACCGTAGAGACCCTGCCCGGCGAGTACGAGGCAGAAGAGACCGAACAGGCTCGCGTCTACACCGACGAATCCATCGGCGCCGAGCAGCCCGAGTACGAGACCGTTGAGGCTTCCGCAGAGTACGCTGAGGAGCCGGTCGCCGCTGAGGCTGCAGCTGAGCAGCCCGTCGAGGTCGAGCAGGAAGCAGCAGAATACGAAGAGCAGCACGTGGAGCCCATCCGCAACGCTGGCGCAGCTCCCGACCTGCAGGCAGAGCACGAAGAGGCAGCCCGCCGCGAGCAGGAAGAAGCTGCACGCCGCGAGGCAGAGCAGCCCAAAAAGAAGGGCTTCTTCTCCCGCTTCTTCGGCCTCTAAACCGAATACGCAATATTCCTCAGGCGCGGTATCCTCGTGGTACCGCGCCTGTGGCGTGTCCCCAGCGGGTAGAGTAGCCTCAACGCACATCAATGCCCCCGCTGGCGCATCCCAAGGACTAGCATTAGAAGAACGTAACCGAAGAACTTAACTCAGAAGAAGAGACCATGTCAGAAACTCAGAAGCACACCACCCGCAACGGGTTCATCGCCATCATCGGCACCTACATTATTTGGGGTCTGCTCCCCCTGTATTTTGTATTGATGGCACCTGCAGGCCCTATTGAGATTGTCGTGGCGCGCGTGGTCTTCTCCCTCATCTTCTGCGCCCTGCTGCTGCCGATTTTAAGGGTAACTGCAGACTTCCGCCGCGCGCTGCGGGACCGCCGCATCATGCTGGTGCTGACGGCAGCATCATTCCTCATCTGCGCAAACTGGCTCATCTACGTGATTGCGACGACCAGCGGCCACACCATTGACGTATCCCTGGGCTATTTCATTAACCCGCTGGTCTCCGTGGTGTTGGGTGTCATCTTCCTGCATGAGCGTCTACGCCCGGCGCAGTGGGTATCCGTGGCGATTTCCTGTATTGCGATGCTGATGATGAGCCTCATCTACGGCCAGGTGCCGTGGACGGGTCTGGGCGTGGCGTTCTCCTTCGGCATCTACGGTCTGCTGAAGGCGCGCATCGCCCACGATGTCAGCCCCATTATTTCACTGTCTCTAGAGACTTTCATCCTGGCGCCCTTCGGCGTTGCCGCCCTCTTGATGCTGAACGCGCAGGGACAGATGACTCTCTTCAGTGAGGGTCCCGGACACTTCTGGCTTCTCGCCTCCACCGGCGTGGTCACCGTTGTGCCGCTCATGCTCTTTGCCGCGGCGACCAAGGTTCTTCCGCTGTCGGTCATCGGCATGGTGCAGTACCTGGGCCCGACCATCCAGTTTGTTCTGGCACTGACCGTTCTGCACGAGCAGATGGGCGCCGATAAGGTGCTGGGTCTGAGCCTCATCTGGGTCGCTCTCATCATCTTCACCGTGGATGCGTTGCGTGCCTCCCGCGCCTACCGCGCCTCCGCTCTGTCCGACCCGGAAACCGGTATGATCCCGCTCGTGCAGGCTGAAGACGTACAGAGCAAGTAGCTCTCACCAAATCCGCATAAAGCACAGTCCCGCACAAAACACAGTGATGCCCCGCAGGCTAACGCCTGCGGGGCATCACTTTATATCGCGTTCACACTCTAAAGCTCAGAATCCTGAGCTTCAGCAGCAGCATCGAGAGCATCCAAATCCGGATGACGGTGCAGGTTCAGCAGAGCCAAACCCAGGCCACCCCAAATAATCAGGATTGCCACAATGAGCATCACAATTGCGGAGAAAGACATGAGGGCTCCTAACGGGTAATGGTCGAATCAACGTGGCCGTGCTCCACCTGACCGGCAATCACCGGAGGCGCCGGAGGCTCTTCAGCCGCACGAGACTTCTTCGACCAGGGCAAGAGAGAAACAACAATTGCGCCAACCAGCAGGAGTGCGCTCATACCCCAACCGAAAATAGCCAGCATATCTGCCGGGTAACCCTCATAGGGGGTTACCACAAGCTTAATAACGCTCTGAATCAGGGAGTAGCCCAGAACCAGCGGGGTCACGACAGCCAGCAGAATCATCCAGATCTTGCCAGCCTTGATGGAGGAGTAGCGGTTCAGGTGCTCAGCCAGAGCCGGCAGTGCACGCACCACGTAGGAGACCACGATGATAGCGCACAGGCCAGCAGCCAGAATACCGAAGAGGTTCACGAAGTTATCGAGAATATCCAGCACGTACAGACCGGTGGTAGTCGGCATCAGCAACAGCGAAATCAGAGCCATCGGAACAATCACCAGAATGGTAGATGCCAGACGGGACGTCGCGAACTTATCCTGAATACCAGCGATAATCACCTCAAGAATCGAAATGAGGGAGGTGAAACCAGCAAAGAGCAGGGAGCCAAAGAAGAGGATACCGATCAGCACGCCGCCGGGAGCCTGAGAAATAATGGTCGGGAACGCAATGAACGCCAGGCCAATACCGCTGGTTGCAACCTCGCTCACCTGGGTGCCAGCAGCCTGAGCCATAAAGCCCAGAGCAGCGAACACACCGATACCCGCCAGAAGCTCAAAACCGGAGTTCGCGAAACCAACCACAGCACCGGAACCGGTCAGGTCAGTCTTAGGCTTCAGGTAGGAGGAGTAGGTAATCATAATACCGAAGCCAATGGACAGGGAGTAGAAAATCTGACCGTAGGCAGCAACCCACACATCCGGGTTAGCCAGGGAGTCCCAGCTAGGGGTGAACAGAGCATTCAGACCATCGGCCGCACCGGGCAGGGTCAGCGAGTAAATCACCAGACCAACAAACATGACCAGCAGCAGCGGGATAAAGATGATATTGGCTGCACCCACACCCTTCTGAACGCCCAGAGCCATCACAGCAAGCAGGACGCCCCACACGAGAACCATGGGGATCAGGACGTTCATGTTGAAGTCCAGGGAGACACCGGGGGTTTCTGCGACCTTCAGGAACTCGCCATTGAAGAACGCCTTCGGGTTATCGCCCCACTCATTGGTGAAGGAGAAAACCATGTAACGCAGCGACCACGCCACAATAGCGGCATAGTAGATAGCGATGACGAAGTTAATACCCATGTGCCACCAGCCGATGAACTCGGTCTTACGGTTCAGACGGCGGAAAGCTAGCGGGGAAGACGCACGCGCACGGTGACCGATAGCGTAGTCAAAGAAAAGGAAGGTCAGACCAGCAGTCAGCAGGGCGACAATGTAGGGAATCATGAAGGCGCCGCCGCCGTTATCAAATGCGATGTAGGGGAAACGCCAAATATTGCCCAGGCCAACAGCAGAACCGATGGCGGCAAAGATGAAGACGCGACGGCTGGAGAAGCCTTCGCGCTTCGTGGGCGCCTTAGGGGTAGATGCTCCCATAGTTGTAAACCTCGAATGTGTGGGGACGCGGATGGTTGGTGCGAGAATAACCCGTCGGAGTGGTTGGGCTCTGCTCGCGTCCAGAAATAGTAAATGGCTCTCCAACACGGGTTGGGTGTGGGAGCCGTCAAGCGCCGGAGGAGTGGATGTGCACCTCGGACATGCCTATAAGGTTTACCTTAAAGGTAGGGGCCGGTCAAGAAGACCCCAGCATGCGGAAGCTTTCGGAGGGTAAGAGGAGCCCCAAAGCACCCCTAAAATCGGCGCCGACTAGTCATAACGCAGAAAACCCCCGCCGAATCCGGGCAGATTCAGCGGGGGTTTTGAAGTATGAGACACCCGGAAGTCGTTAGACTCGGGTACACGCTACACGGCGGGTTTTAGCCTTCGCGGTGAACCACAGCGTGAGCGAAAGACTCCAGCGCAGCCTTCGCGGTGGACTCGGGCAGCGGAGCAATCGCGGCAATTGCACGGTCCGCCCAATCGTAGGCGATCTGCCATGCTTCCTGGGTGACCGGGTGGGCGGCGAGCGCCTCCACGGCTGCATCCAGTGCCTCGTCGGAGCTCAGGTCTGCATCCAGCAGGGCGCGAACAGCAATAGCGGATTCGTCGCCGGCAGCTACCGCACGGTCCAGCAGGATGGTCGGCAGGGTGGGCACACCCTCGCGCAGGTCGGTGCCGCGGGTCTTACCGCTGGTCTTGCCGTCGCTAACGATGTCGATCACGTCGTCAGCCAGCTGGAATGCCACGCCGACCAGCTCGCCATACGCCTTGACCATGGAGATGACCTCTTCGGAAGCGCCCGAAAGCAGGGAGCCGTACTCGCCGGCAGCAGCAATCAGGGAGCCGGTCTTGCCCTCAATGACGGCAATGTAGTGGTCGAGCAGGTCCTGACCCTCGCGGGGGCCGGTGGTTTCGAAGAGCTGGCCGAGCACCAGACGCTCGAAGGTCTGGGCCTGAATCTTCATGGGGCGGGTACCCAGCTCGGACACCAACAGGGATGCTCGGGAGAAGATCAGGTCGCCAGTCAGAATCGCGACGGAATTGCCCCAAATCATCTGGGCGCTGTCCACGCCGCGGCGCTTGGGGGCGTCGTCCATCACGTCGTCGTGGTAGAGGGTTGCCAGGTGGGTCAGTTCAACGACCACGGCGGCTTCGATAACCTCGTCGTTGATTTCGCCGTCTACGGCTGCGCAGAGCAGCGCCAGCAGGGGACGCACACGCTTGCCGCCCGCAGAGAGCAGGTGACGGGATGCGACATCCGCCAGGTGGTCAGTCTGTGCGATGGCTTCTGCCAGGCGCTCCTCAATACGTGCGAGCGAGGAGAGAATCTGCGGACCCAGCTTGGGGTCAGCGGCGATGAGTTCAAAGCCTGCGGGCAGTTTCAGGTCGAGGTCTCCCAGCAGGTCGGTTGCGGCAATGGGTTGCTCTGCGTTGCTCACGGTGTCTTCTATCTTCTTGGTGTTGGTGTCTTCGGTGGTGTGTGAACGCGGTGTCTATGCGTTATGTGCTTCAGGCTTGAAACCGCGGTGAATGGCGACGATGCCGCCGGTGAGGTTGCGGTACTGCACGGAGGTGAAGCCCGCCTCCTTGAACTTCTGCGCCAGTTCCTGCTGGTTAGGCCAGGTGATGATGGACTCGGCAAGGTATTCGTAGGATTCGGGGTTGGAGGAGATTGCGCGGGCAATCGGCGGGATCGCCTTCATGATGTAGTTCTTGTAGACCGCGCCGAAGGGGGCGAAGGTCGGGGTGGAGAACTCCAGGACGACGATGCGTCCGCCGGGCTTGAGCACGCGGTAGATTTCACTCAGTGCCTTGGGGTAGTTGGCGACGTTGCGCAGACCGTAGGACATGGTCACTGCGTCGAAGGTTTCGTCGTCAAAGGGTAGGGCGGTGACGTCTGCCTGCACGAAGGTCATGTCGGGGCGACGGCGGCGGCCCACATCCAGCATGCCTTCGGAGAGGTCTGCTGCGATGACGTCCACGCCGGCGTCGGCGAAGGGTTCGGAGGAGACGCCGGTACCTGCGGCTACGTCCAGCACTTTCTGACCGGGGTGCGCGTCTACGGCTGCGACTGCCTGCTTGCGCCAGTAGATGTGCTGGCCGAGGGAGAGGATGCCGTTCATGAGGTCATAGCGTTCGGCTACGGTATCGAACATGGCGGCGATGTCGCCGGTTTTCTTGTCTAGGGTTGCGCGGGTTGCGCGGGTGTTCTTCTCTGCGTTCACGCTCTCAATTGTGGCATGGAGGTTACTAGATTCGATAGTTGGGTAAACCGTACTAGTGTTGCACGGTGCGTTAAGGTGCGTTCTTGAGTGGTTTTCGAGTCGCTAATTCGGGGTTTTATTCAGTTTTTGGGAGTGTGAATTATTCATATTCAGCAAAAATTTATGAATATTTATGTATATGCTTGCATTTTTTAACATAGGCGCGCACAATAGACCATAGATTTCATAGAGCACACCCCACACAGGAGCATCCCAATGAATACCGCATCCCTCAAGAAGGCATCCCTTAAGCCCCTCGCACTACTGGCAGTGCTACCTCTGGCCCTGACCGGCTGCGTCTCCACCGCCAACGAGAACTCTGACGCCAACGGCGAGGTCAGCCTCGTCAAGTCCGGCACCCTCAGCGTCTGCACCAACACCCCCTACAAGCCCTTCGAATACGAAGAAAACGGCACCATTGTCGGTCTGGATGCAGACATCGCCAACGCTATCGCCTCCGACCTGGGCGTGAAGGCTCAGCTGACCTCCATTAGCTTCGAGGGCCTAGACTCCGGTACCGGCCTGGCTACCGGTCAGTGCGATATCGCCCTGGCGGGTATCGGCGTGACCGATGAACGTAAGAGCAAGATGGAATTCACCACCGTCTACTTCGACGACAACCTGGCAATCCTGGTCCCCAAGGGTTCCTCCATCACCTCCGCCGCAGACCTGAAGGGTGTCAGCGTTGGTGCACAGCAGGCAACCAGCGGTGAAACCTACGCCAAGGAAAACGGTGCAGAGGTCATCCAGTACGAAGACACCTCCCTCATGTTCTCCGCCCTGAAGACCGGTCAGGTCAAGGCAGTCGCAGCGAACCTCTCCGTGGTGTCCGAGGCACTGACCAACGACCCGGACTCCTTCAAGATCGCGTACCAGGATTCCGAGAACACCGAGCAGATTGCCGCGGCAGTTTCCTCCAACAACAAGGCACTGCTGACCAAGGCAAACGCTACCATCGCCAAGCTCAAGGAAAACGGCGAACTCGACAAGATGAAGGCCAAGTGGGTTGGTGCCACTTCCTCCACCTCCGCGAGCGCCTCTTCCTCCGCTTCCTAAGCGTCTAGCCGGTTAGTCTCTCCCCCAATTCAGGAGTACCCTTATTACTTTTGGGTTGGGGGATTCTCCGGCCTTCACCCTTGTGAGCGTATAAAACGCTCTTGACCGAACAGCACACGGATAAGAAAGCGCATGTCCTCTAAACTCTCACCCCGTCAGAAGCAGAAGCTCTTCCGCTACGCACAGTACGCCCTTCTGGCAGTTATCGCTCTGGCAGCCATTCTTTTGGCTGACTGGAAGACCCTCAGCCAGCAGGTATTCAACCTGGACGTTGCGGCTCAGCAGTTCCCCGACGTCATCACCGTGGCGTTGAAGAACACCCTGCTGTACACCACCTTGGGCTTCATCGTGGGCCTCTCCGGCGGTCTGCTGCTGGCGCTCATGCGTATTTCCTCTATCGCCCCCTACCGTTGGATTGCGACCCTGTACGTGGAGCTTTTCCGCGGCATCCCGGCGCTGCTGGTCTTCTTCGCGTTCGGTTACGGTATTCCCCTGGCGTTCAAGATCCGCTTCGTGGATAACCTGATTCCGGTGACCCTGTCCCTGGGTATGGTTTCGGCTGCTTACATTAGTGAGGTTCTGCGTGCGGGCCTGCAGGCAATCCCGAAGGGCCAGATGGAGGCGGCACGCTCCCTGGGCATGTCCCACACTCGCGCGATGATTTCGATCATTATTCCCCAGGCGTTCCGCGTGGTTCTGCCCCCGCTGACCAACGAGGTTATCCTGCTGACCAAGGACTCCTCCCTCGTGTACCTGCTGGGTGTGACGGTTTCTCAGTACGAGCTGGCGAAGTTCGGCCGTGAGGGCCTGACCGCCGCTAACGCGGGCCTAACTCCCCTGGTGGTTGCGGGTCTGTGCTACCTGATTATCACTGTTCCGCTGGGCCAGCTCTCCGCATACTTTGAGCGCCGCACCCAGCTTGCGGGCCGCAAGTAAGCGCAACGACAGATACGGATTACGGAAGATACTATGACTGTTTCAACTTCATCCATGGCCGCCTCCTCGGTGCGCATTTCTAACCTGCACAAGTCCTACGGCAAGGTTCAGGTTCTCAAGGGCATTGACATGCAGGTCGAGCCGGGCGAGGTCGTGTGCCTCATCGGCCCTTCGGGTTCCGGTAAGTCCACCTTGCTGCGTTGCGTGAACCTGCTGGAGGAGCCGAACGACGGCACCATCATGGTGGGCGATACCGAGGTCACCGACCCGGACGTAGACATTAACCGCGTGCGTACCCACATGGGTATGGTGTTCCAGCAGTTCAACCTGTTCGGCCACCTGAACATTCTGGATAACTGCACGATCGCTCAGATTAAGGTTCTGGGCCGTTCCAAGGCTGAGGCGGAGGCGGTTGCCCTCGAGCAGCTCGCCAAGGTTGGTCTGGAAGGCAAGGAAGACCGCTTCCCGGCTCAGCTGTCCGGTGGTCAGCAGCAGCGTGTGGCTATTGCGCGTGCGCTGTCCATGAACCCGGACCTGATGCTCTTCGATGAGCCGACCAGTGCGCTCGACCCGGAGATGGTCGGCGAAGTTCTGAGCATTATGCGCAACCTTGCTGACGAGGGCATGACCATGATTGTGGTGACCCACGAGATGGCGTTCGCCCGCGAGGTCGCCGATAAGGTCGTCTTCATGGCCGATGGCGTGGTCGTGGAGGAGGGTCCCGCCGATCAGGTGATTGGCAATCCCCAGCACGAACGTACTCGGGCTTTCTTGGCGCGCGTGCTCGATCCGACCCACGCCGTAGTAGACTAGTACTAGCTCTTGAAAAACGTAGCGGGCGGTGCTGTACGAAACATTCTGTTTCGCGCAGCACCGCCCGCTTTTTAATGCTCTAGTTCGCGGCTATTTCGGTTCTAGAAGATACGGCGCGCCACCTTGTCAAAGAGACGGTCCGGTAGCACGGTATGCAGGAACACGGAAGGCTTAGCACCGAAACCCACCAGGTAGCGGGTCTTGGGGCAGCGCGCCTCCAGTGCCCGCAGAATAGCGTTAGAGATAACCTTAGGCTCTGAAAGGTTAGAGGACGGCGAGTAGAGCTTACGCATATTTGCCGCAACGCGCTGCGCCTGAGCCGCGTAGACACCGTTTCGGGAGGATTCCTCGAGGTGGTCTGCCGCGATGAGTCCCCAGGGGGTTTTGATGCCGCCGGGCTCGATAATGACCACGTCAATACCGAACTCTTCAACCTCCATGCGCAGTGCATCACTGAACGCCTCGAGGGCATACTTGGTGGCGTGGTACCAGGCACCCAGGGGCGAGGTAATACGCCCCGCCATTGAGGAGATATTCAGGATGCGCCCGCTGCCCCGTGCGCGCATATGCGGCAGTACCAGCTGGGTGAGGCGCGCCAGGCCGAAGAGGTTCACCTCGAACTGGCGGCGCGCCTCGTCGATGGGGACGTCTTCAATAGCGCCGTAGGATCCGTAGCCAGCGTTGTTGATGAGCACGTCAATGCGGCCTTCTGCATCAATGATCTGCTGTACGGCGGCTTCCATGGATGCTTCATCGGTAACGTCCAGGCTGAGCGCTTTCACGCCCTCGGAGGCGAGCTCTTCAATCTTCTCAACGCGGCGGGCGGCACCGTAGACGATGTAGCCGTAGCGCACCAGTAGCGGCGCCACGTCGTAGCCGATACCGGAGCTGGCGCCGGTGAGAAGAACGACGGGGCGTTGCAGTGACTTGGGCATTGCGTATCCTTTCGGGTTGCTCCCTGGAATGTTAGCGGGCGTATTAGCGGGAGTGTACTTTTCAGGGTACGCCCGCGCGGGGTGTACGAGTGTGCAGAAAGCTCAGGGCGTAGCGTGAGGGTATTCTCGCCGGCATATGTGAGGGCAGGAAGGCAGATAAAAAGCTCGCCGCGGCATCCGGTGCAGATGCGGCGGCGAGCTAATGTTTTGAGGTCGGGGGTTTTGGGGTCAGGGGTTTAGAGGCCGGGGATTAGACCTCTTCGACGTCAATATTGACCTTGGGTTCGGGGTGCGATTCGCCGGTCAGCATGGTCACCAGCAGGGTAGAGTCCTTCACGGCACGCAGGGAGTGCAGCAGCTTGGCGGTCACGTGAATCGGCTTGCCGGGCACCAGGGTAATATCGCGGTCCTTCACGTGGAAAATCACCTCGCCCTTGAGCACCTGCACGAAGACGGGGTGGACGCTGTGGTGCTCGTGCCAGGACTGGCCTGCAGCCAGTTCCATGAGGGTCAGGTTGCCGCCGTCGGCATCAACGATCTTGCGGGCCTGGGGCTTATCTTCAAAGGGGGTCAGCGCTTCGGTGAGCTGGGGGAATACGAGGACGCGGCCTTCGTGGGTACCTGCCATGGTACGCACCTTTCTCTTCAGGGGTGAGTGAAAGGGGGTGCGCAACCCCCTCCCTATTATTGGTATTTAAAATACTAAATTACTTATATTGTATTCCCCTCCCCGCACCCGGACAATACATCAGCTCACATCAAGCTGAAACACCCCGAGCAGGGAGGGGAACAACGTCTACTGATAACTCCACACCTTCGAATAGGCGGAGCGATTACTATTACGCGGACGCAACAGGTTCACCATCAACGCCGTCGTACCAAAGCTCACCGCAATAATCATGCAGGTCGCCGCGGTAAACGCACCACCGGGAATCGGCGCAAAAATCGCAATCAGATACAGGATCACCGCGCAGAACGACAGGAACAGCGTCGCAATCGTCATCAACGGCACCAGCACCAAACCACCACGCGCCGGCACCGCAAAATCTGCCGGACGCACATAACGCAACACACCCATACCCACAACCGTCCAGATGGCGGTGACCAGAATAGCGGTCACCACATCCGCCGGGCGGTGCCAACCGTTAATAATCGTGGAGGCACCCGTCAGGCAGGTCGCCAACGCCGCGCAGAGAGCCACCGTGGGCCGCAAGAAACGAGGCGCCGCCAAAAAGAGCGCCGCGCCAGCCGCCGCCGCGAAGGTCGTGTGGCCACTGGGCGCCGAGTTGCTCAGCGCCTCCTGAACACCCAGGTCGGGCTTCACGATCAGGTAGTGCTTGAGCAGGTACGTGCTCGTCACCGCCGCAGCCCCAACTAGCACGCCAATCAGCGAGGGCAGGAACCGGTGCTTCCAAATCAGCACCGCAATCAGACCCAGCACCGCAATCACACCAACAATCGTGGGCAAAGAATCCAGCGCAGTCAGGGTCGGACCGCGGTAACTCTTGAACTGATGCGCATACTCGGTGTACGCCTGCTCATCAACCTGCTGGCCGGTCGCCGTATAAATGAAGAACACGAACGCGCCGTATAGAGACAGACCCAAGAACAGCAACGCCATCACGTGACGCATCAAAATACCGGTACTCGGAAGATGATGCCCCTGCTCTTCGCCGGGACGATTCACCGGGCGGCCCGAAGCATCCACGGGAACCTGACCGGTCTGAACATACGCACCGTTCGGGTAGGCGGCGGCAGGATACGCCTCGGGAGGATAAGCCACCGGCTGCGGAGATGCCTGCGGAGGCATCGCACGCGTGGGAAGAGGCTGTTGAGCACCTATCTGAGGCGCACCCATTGGGGAAGCACCCATCTGATTGTTCAGCGGGAAACCGCTCACCGGAGGCTTCGGCGGGTCCAAACGGCGCGTAGCCTGCATGGGCTCATCCGCGCTGTAGTTCCCCTGAGAGGCGCGTTCCTGCGGCGAGGGAATCGTCTCAGGAATCTTAATAGGGGCGCGGTAGGCGCGCGGCAAAGGACGAGTCGCGCCAATAACCTCTGAGGTGTCGGGGTGCGAAGAAATAACTTCGGTATTCGCCGATTCAGCGTTTACGGAACCCGCGTTTGCAGAACCTACAGGCGCAGCTTCGTGAGCCGGCGATGAACCGTAATCCGTCAGGACTTTCGTACGGTCATCACTCTGTGCAGCGGCATGGGTAGCCGTTTCGTGGGAGGTGAGCACCTGGGTAGCGTCCTGATAATCGGAGAGAACCGCAGTCGGATCCTGATAATCAGAAAGCGCCTGAGTCGGGTCCTGATAATCAGAGAGCACCGCAGTCTCATCAGAGGAAAACACCGTAGTGGGCGCATTGTCAGCAGCGGCCGCATGCACATCAGCGGGGTGAAGCACACTGGTAGCATCGAGGTTTTCGGAGCTCTCCCAACCGGAGTTTTCCGAACCCGATGTATTTGCCGGTGTTTTCTTCTTCATAACCCTTTGTACCTTCTCGCCCTCATGTCTGTTAGTGATACCCGAGCCCGCCGATGCCAGCCCCTCAAAACGGTAGCCCCCAAGCTGCCGTTTTATGCGAAGCACCGTCCGAGTTCTCGGGCGAATAACTACCTACTATCCCAGGTTAAGCTATGAAAAACTAAAGTTTTTTCGACCACAACCTGAGAGTTTCCAGAGAATGCGTGACAGGGTGCGAGCGCACCCACCCGCCCCCAGAATGTTATGGTGAGCTCATAGCGCATCACAGAAGGGCAGATACCTTGAACACCAGTATGAGCGTGCCGCCTCTCGGCTACGGTTTTCACCTCACGAACACTCCCCTGCCGCCGCTGCAGGAGGTTCTGGAGAACCTGTTCACGGTCGAAATTCCGATGACGGTCACCTTCCGCGGGGTCAATAGCCGCCAGAGCGCGCTGATTTGCGGCCCGTACGGCTGGGGCGAGTTCGCGCCCTTCCTCGAGTACGGTGCGCAGGAGTCTGCCGCGTGGCTTGCCTGCACGCTAGAGGCGGCATGGTTGCCCACCCCGAAGCCGGTGCGTACGCGCATCCCGCTGAACGCGACCCTGCCCGCGGTGCCCGCCGAGCGTGTGCCGGAGGTGCTCGCCAAGTACGAGGGTGAGATTCAGGAACTGAAAATCAAGGTGGCGGAGAAGGGTCAGAGCCTCGCCGACGATATTGCGCGGGTAGCAGCCGCTCGCGAGGCGCTCCCGAATGCGCGTCTGAAGGTGGACGCGAACATGGGCTACACCCTCGCCGGTGCCCTTGAAGCGCTACGCAAGCTCTGCGAGTACGGCATTATCTACGCCGAGCAGCCCGTGGCATCCATTGAAGACATGGCGGCGCTCCGCTTTGCCATTGCCAAGGAGGGGCTGCCCGCCCGCATTGCCGCAGACGAGTCGATCCGCAAGGCGGAAGACCCGCTGAAGGTGGCGCGCGCGAACGCCGCGGACCTCATGGTTATTAAGGCGGCACCGCTGGGCGGTGTACGCCGTGCGCTCGCGCTGGTGGAGCAGGCGCAGCTTCCGGCGGTGGTTTCTTCGGCATTGGAGTCTTCGGTGGGCATTGCCACCGGTGCCTCTCTGGCGGCCTCCCTACCTACGTTGAGGTACGGGTGCGGTCTGGGCACGGTCTCCCTCATGGCTGAGGACGTTACCGACAAGCCGCTCATCGCCCGCGACGGGTTCATGGATCTGCGCACCATCACCCCCAGCCCGCAGCGCCTGGAGCGTCTCGCCACCGACAAGCAGACCCGCCAGTGGTGGGTGGAGCGAGTCACTGCCTGCTACCGGGTACTGGAACGCGCCTCCGGACTGTGAAGACTGTAGTTATCAAGGTTGCACCCGTGAAGGGTAACCATAACTGAATGAAAAACCTTACGGCATTAGAATGGTACGGTGACTGAAAACCGCTCAACCCCCGCCATGCTCACCGCAGTATCCGTGCTCGATTCGCTGATTCGTGCCGGTATGCGGCATGTTGTCGTGTCTCCGGGATCCCGTAGCGCACCTCTTGCGTACGCTATTGCCGCCGCCGCTGAAGCCGGCGCCCTCATTGCGCACGTGCGCGTGGACGAGCGAAGTGCAGCCTTTACCGCCCTGGGTATTGCCAAGGCATCCGGTCAGCCCGTGGGTCTGGTGTGCACCTCCGGTACGGCACTGGGCGAGTACGTGCCCGCCGTCATGGAGGCGTATCACGCCGGTGTGCCCCTGGCGGTGCTGAGCGCGGACCGCCCGGAGCGTCTGCGCGGTAGCGGCGTGAATCAGACGACCCGCCAGGCGAGTTTCTTCTATCCTTTTGTGCGTGCTGAAGCTGATTTGACCTCCTACCCCGAGCAGGTGGAGGGCGAGCAGACTCAGGCTTTTGCGGCGTGCTTGAACGCGCTGACCGGTCGTAGTGCCGAGCACTGGCGCAAGCAGTCTGCGGAGCCGATTGGCCCAGTGCACCTGAACATTTGTTTCGATACGCCGCTGACCCCCTCTGGCCGTTTTGCGCAGATACTGCCGCAGTGGGCACAGAGCCTGCTAGAGGATTACGACCCGCAGGCTGAGGGCCGTGCCCGCGCCGCCCGCGCTGAAGGTTCCGGGTTCTCCAGCGCTGAGCAGCGTTGGCTCCTGGACTCCTTGGAAGCGCAGGCGGACCTGGCGGAGTTCACCCCGGCACACCGCACCGTGGTGGTTGCCGCTGACGGTGCCGGTGAGTTCGCCGCGGAGTTCGCCCGTGTGCTGAACCTGCCGCTATTTGCTGAGCCTTCCTCCGAGGCGCGCCACGGCGCAACCTCCATTCCTCACTACCCGCAGCTGCTCGCTAATGGTTCGTTCGCGCCCGCGGCACAGATTGAGCGTGTGGTGCTCTTCGGCCACCCGACGCTCTCACGCCCGATTACGGCGCTGCTCGAACGCACGGATATTCAGTGTGCTTTCTACGCGCCGCGCCGTGTCAGCTGGTACGAGCCGGGCGCCCGCTCCTTCGTGGAACTGTCTACCCCGCATGAGCTTGCCGAGTTTGCGTGCGCATCCGCTACTGCCACCGATGAACCGGCTGACGAACTGAGCTGGCTGGATCAGTGGGTTGAGCCCGCCCGCGAACTGCAGGATGAGTGCCTGCGCGCCATTGCCACCTACGAGCACTCTGATTCTGCAGGCTCTGTAGACTACACCGATTACCGCAACCGCACCGCCGGCCGCTCCTACGCGCGCCGCGTCTGGAAGGATGCGGTGGCTCAGCGCCGCCTCATGGTGCTGGGTTCATCGAACCTGGTGCGTGATCTGGATGCGGCAGCCCCCGCCCTGGGCGAGCCCGCCCCCGCGCGCGTGTTTGCGAACCGCGGTCTTGCCGGTATTGACGGCACCATCGCGACCGCTATTGGCGTGTCTCTGTCGGGCTACTACCCTGCCGGTGTGGATGAGAACTCCCGCCCGGTCATTGGTGGTGCCGCCCTGCCGGTGACCCTGCTGTGCGGTGACCTGACCTTCCAGCACGATGTTTCCTCGCTGAACCTGCCGAATACTGAGCTTCTGCCCGAACTGCGCGTTGAGGTCTTTGACGATGCCGGCGGCGGTATTTTCACGACCCTTGAGCACGGTGATATGGCTCGTCAGGAGCAGTTCACTGCCGCTGTGGATCGTTTCTTCACGGTGGCTGCCGCCCCGAACACAGATCTTGCTCGCATGGCAGCCGGTTTCGGTGCCGAGTCGGGCATTGAGGTGCGCATTCACACACCCTAAAGCCGTTTCTAAAGATTGCAGGCTAAGCCCCGTGCGCAGGGTTGACCGATATACTGAAAATTACCTGTGCCATAGCCTTCCGTGGCTGAAAGCTAGCCGGTCGTAGCGGTTTCACTCGCCGCTGCATTCGCGTTTTTTGCGCGCCTGCTGACGCAAGGCACCCTATCTATCATTGATTGACATTCACGCTCTTGCCGCTGATGCACACCGCCCGCAACCCGAGGTTTTACCCCGGCGAGCCCGGTGCATGCGGCGGACGTCGCTCCCAAGGATTCTCATGAGCTCACTCGATATTATTGTTGCTGTCCCCTCCGGAGCCGGTTGGGTTCCCGTACACGCCATGGCGGAGCTTCTCGCTCGCTACACCGGTGGTACCGTACACACCGTGGATGTAGGCGCATCCCTCAGCAAGGAAACGAAGCTTCTGGCGCGTCTGCCCCGTCTCAAGGGCGGCTCCAAGCGTTGCCTGGTGATTGCTTCTGATCCCGGTCAGCTGTACGCCATTTCGCAGCGTTCCTTCGCGTTCCGCCGCTACGGCGCAATCTACGGCTGGGTGATTGATAGCTTCTGGGATGACCGTATTCCCGCCGTTGCGAAGTCCTCCACCTACGACCGTATTTTCGTTGCGGACGTTGACGACGTTCAGCCCTGGACCGCTGCGGGCGTGAAGGCCCCCGGCGTTCTGCCCTGGGGTGCGGATGTTTGGAGCAAGTTCAGCGACCGTCTGGCGGCGCTGGAGTCGAAGAGCACCGACCTGCTGCGCGTGGGCCGTCAGCCCGCTGCCTACGAAGATGACGAGGCGACCGCCGCTCTTGCCGGCGAGCTGGGCCTGAGCTTTGAGGGCCGCCCGCCTTTCGGTGCGAACGACCGCGAGTCGGCTCAGCATCTGCAGGATTCGCTGAACCGCGCGAAGTTCCTGCTAGCCTTCTCTACCTCGGTGAGCCCCGCCCCCTACACTCACCCGACCAAGGAGTACATTACCGGCCGTTGGACCGATGCCCTGGCTTCGGGCGTGACCGTGGTCGGCAAGGTACCGAACACCACCACCGTACGTGAAATCCTTTGGGACGGCGCGACCATCGACATTGATCACGCGGATGCACGCGCGGGCCTCGCGCAGGTTGCCGACGCTGCCGCCCGCTGGACCCCCGCACAGGGTGAGCAGCAGATTCGTCAGGCGCTGCAGCACCTGGATTGGCGTCACCGTTTCGTGCAGCTGTGCGAGGCGATGGGTGAGGTCCCGACTTCTTTGACCGCTGACTGCGAGGCAATGCGCGCCCAGTACGTTCAGCGCTAAAAACATCACCCTTGCTAAAAGCATGTAGCAGCTGAGGGTATATAAAAGGTGAGGGCTGGTTTCTACTGTAGAAACCAGCCCTCACCTGTATTTATGCCCCATGAGGCATATTGAATACGGGGTTTTAGTATGAAGCCTGACCCAGCGTAATCGGACCCGTGAAACCACTGGTATCCGGATGCTCCGCATCGAGGTACGCCGCCACCGGTGCGCCTTCAAGCTGAGCCAAACGATCCAGCAGGAAGCGCGTAGCACCCGGTGCGTACGGCAGCTTATACATTGCCGCGGTCGTCGCCTCGTCATCACGGTCCAGGGTGGAGGAACGAATCGACTCAATAGCGGTCACCATGGTGTTGCGTTCACGCTCCACGAAGGTGCGGTCTACCGGCTCACCGTTACCGGGCACAAACACGCGGTAACGGTCAAATTCGAGCACGGCACCAAGAGTGCCAATCCAACGGTCGGGGAAGGAATCCTCGAAGTAGGGGTCGGTACCCTCTTCAATCAGACCACCCATGAAGAGCACATCTTCAATACCGACCAGAATGTCACCATCGGTGTGGCCGGGACCCATGTACATGAGGGTTGCGCTACGCTCACCCAGATCAATGGGGGTGAAGGTAATACCGTCACCGCTATTGGCGACCAGGCGGTTGGGGACAATAATGTTGGTGGCTGCACCCTGATGGTGCGCCATTTCCGGTTCGAGCGTCTCGACGTAGGGACGCTGCGCCTCACCGTATTTACGAATTGCGCGCGCGGCGCGAGGATGCGCCCAGAATTCTTCGGCACCCATTGCCGCGAAAACATCGTTACCGAAGAAACGCTCATAGTGTCCATGAGTGTTTACGACGGTGATAGGAAGGCGCGTGAGACGGCGAACCTCATCATAGATTTCGGTTGCCTGACGGGGACCTGCGCCGGTATCCACGACAAGTGCCCGTTCCAGTCCGAGGACCAGTCCGGTGTTCAGTCGGTAGTTGTCGGTCGCAATACGGTACACGCCGTCTGCGAGTTCAATAGTACGAGCCATAGATACAACCCTACTGTAATTTTTGGCGACTGAGGGGCTATTCGGGCTTCTGGAGAACATATTTTTGCACTATTGCACATCACTAAGGGCATAAAAGTGCATCATTCCGTATAATTACGTCTCTACGGGCAGGTGGCACGTGATGCTTGACAACCTCTGCAGATTGATTAGTCGGGTAGCGCATTCTCCCAGCTAGTCCAGCTCTGATTAGGCTCTGAGCAAGAACCAGAAATCACGCCCTATAGGATAGGAGTATGACTTCTTCCTCTAGCCCTTCCTCTGCTCAGCCTGTAACTCAGCCGTTCCCCAGCGGCACCGGACGCTACGCCCCCTCCCCCTCGGGTGATTTGCACCTGGGTAATTTGCGTACCGCCATTTTGGCATGGGCTATGGCGCGCCGCGGCGGCAAGCCCTTCTACCTGCGCGTGGAGGATTTGGATCGCGTGCGCCCGGGCGCGGCGGAACGCCAGATTGCTGACTTGGCGACTCTGGGCCTGGATTGGGATGCGAGCCCCGGCACCTCGACGGAGCGTATTGAGGGTAGCGAAAGCACCGAGGGCAAGGAGGCAGGGGTGCTGTATCAGAGCACGCGCCTTGCCGCCTATGAGCAGGCGGTTCAGCACCTACGAGAGGCGGGCCTCGTGTACGAGTGTTACTGCACCCGCCGCGAAATTCAGGAGGCGTCGAGCGCCCCGCACGGTGCACCGGGCGCCTACCCGGGTACTTGCCGCGACCTAAGCGAGGACCAGCGGGAGGAGCGCCGCACCCAGCGTCCGCCGGCTCTGCGCCTGCGCGCCGAGTGCGCGAGCTACACCGTGCAGGATGATTTTTACGGCGCATACACCGGCCTGGTGGATGATTTTGTGCTGGTGCGCAATGACGGAACCTACGCCTATAACCTGACCTCCGTGGTGGATGATGCCTTTGTGGGCGTTGAGCAGATTGTGCGCGGCGATGATCTGTTGCCCTCTGCGCCCCGCCAGTCGTATTTGGCGCAGCTTTTGGGTTTGACGCAGCCGCGTTACGCGCATGTGCCGCTGGCGCTGAACGAGGAGGGCAAGCGCCTGGCGAAGCGTGACGGTGCGGTGACTCTGCCGCAGTTGCGTGAGGCGGGCGTTGAAATCCCTACGATTTTGGGGTGGATTGCCGCATCTATTCCGGTGTATAACGCCGATGGCTCCACCCATTCGGCGGATGTTCCGGTGCCCAATGCGGCAGCGATTTTGGAGCGTTTTGATCCGGCTCGTATGGCTACTGAACCATGGGTTGTGAGGGATCTCTAAGCCTCTGTGACATTGTCGTGTAACAGTTCAACACTCCGAACGGCTTTTAAATTTTTCGTTTAATTCGTTTTAGATGCATATGCCATTGAGCGTTTGCGTTGCTTTTCAACTACATATCTTTCACTCAAGTGCCCGAAACCCTGAAATTCAAGGATTTTTCGGGCACTTTTTCGCACACGCTCCCACAATGACCCACGTGTACGACCATGGATTTTACACAGAAAATACATATTTATTCCATAGATCCTCACCCCTAAGCGTCAAATAGACTTTATTTTCAGTCCTTCAAAGCCTAGACTGTATCCTATGCCACTCATAAAGTTATGGGGTAGCGCATAAATACACACAGGCGCACACTACCACCAGGAGAGAAGGAACATTATGGCCGCGAGTACATACCAGGTCATCGCGCTGGCGATTTATTTTGTTGCCATGATCGCAATCGGCCTATGGGCAAATAGCAAGAACAACAGCCTCGACGACTATGTGCTGGGCGGGCGTCAGCTCTCCCCCACCGTCGCCGCACTCTCAGCGGGCGCCTCCGACATGTCCGGTTGGCTCCTCATGGGTCTGCCCGGCGCCGTCTACCTCAGCGGCCTCTCCCAGGCATGGCTCGCCGTCGGCCTGACCATCGGCGCATGGTGCAACTGGACGTTCGTGGCACCGCGACTGCGTAGCTACACCGAAGTAGCAGGCGACGCAGTGACCGTCCCAGTCTTCCTGAGCAACCGCCTCCATGACACCAAGCGCGTGCTGCGCATCGTCTCCGGTGTCGTGATTCTGGTATTCTTCACCTTCTACGTCTCCTCCGGTATGGTGTCCGGCGGTCTGTTCTTCAAGTCCTCCTTCGGTCAGGAATACCACACCGGTATGCTCCTGTTGGCAGGCATTACCGTGTTCTACACCTTCTTCGGCGGCTTCATGGGCGCGTCCTACACCGACATGGTTCAGGGTCTGCTCATGCTCGCAGCACTGATTGCCGTTCCGGTCGTCACCATCATTGACCTCGGCGGCGTGGGCCCCGTGGTTGAGTCCATCAGCCAGGTACGCCCCGACGCACTGAGCATCTTCGCGGGTACCACCTTCGCCGGTATTATTTCATCCCTCGCATGGGGTCTGGGCTACTTCGGTCAGCCGCACATTATTGTGCGATTCATGGCAATGCGCACCCCCGCTGACGCCAAGTCCGGCCGCCGCATCGGCATCAGCTGGATGGTCCTGACCGTGTTCGGCGCACTGAGCGGCGCGTTCATGGGTATCGCATACTTTGCACGCCACCCCGAGGCGTCCCTCACCAACCCGGAAACCGCTGAGTCGGTCTTCCTGGACCTCGCCCAGATTCTGTTCCACCCCCTCATTGCGGGCCTAATTCTGGCTGCGGTTCTGGCGGCAATTATGTCCACCCTCTCCTCGCAGCTGATTGTGTGCTCCTCCGCTCTGGTGGAGGACCTCTACGGCATCTTCTCCTCGAAGAAGCTCAGCGCCGGCAAGTCCCTGTGGCTCGGCCGTGCAGGCGTGGCAATCGTGGCGCTGGTCGCCGGTGCCCTGGCATGGAACCCCAACAGCTCCATTCTGCAGCTGGTCGCATTCGCTTGGGCTGGCTTCGGTTCGGCATTCGGCCCGACCGTTCTGCTCTCCCTCTACTGGCGTAAGCTGACCACCCAGGGTGCACTGGCCTCCATGATTACCGGCGCCGTTGTGGCATTCGCATGGGGCCAGAGCCCGATGAAGTCCGTGCTCTACGAAATGGTTCCCGGCTTCGCTTCGGCGCTGCTTGTCGCCATCGTGGTTTCGCTCATGACCTACAAGAAGAACGACGCCATTGACGAAGAGTTCGACCGCGCGGTTGAACTCGCCAAGGTCAAGTAAAGAGTCTCTTCCCCAAGGCTCGGGCCGCACACACGCGGTCCGGGCCTTGGTCTGTTTATAGGGTCTTAACCTGCCAAGATACAGGTATGAGCGCAAGGACAGAGACCCTTCCCCACGCATCATATTCTGCTATTGGAATATTATGCCGAGCGTGCTTCGTTCCCCGGCCTCGACGAGCCGCACCGCGGGCACCGTAAAATAGGGTCTATGACTGCACAACTTCCCGAAAAGGTCTCGGACATCTTCAACCCCGCCGACTGGCGCGTCGTCGAAGGCTTCGAAGACTTCACCGACATCACCTACCACCGCCAGGTTGAGCGCAACGAAAACGGCGAAATCCTACGCGATCTGCCCACCGTGCGCATCGCATTCGACCGCCCCGAGGTCCGCAACGCATTCCGCCCGCACACCGTGGACGAACTCTACCGCGCCCTCGACCACGCCCGCATGACCTCCGACGTAGGTACCGTACTGCTCACCGGCAACGGCCCCTCCGCCAAGGACGGCGGCTGGGCGTTCTGCTCCGGCGGCGACCAGCGCATCCGCGGCCGCGACGGCTACCACTACGCCAGCGGCGACACCGCAGAAAGCATCGACCCGGCACGCGCAGGCCGATTGCACATCCTGGAAGTGCAGCGCCTCATCCGCACCATGCCCAAGGTCGTTATCGCCCTCGTCTCCGGCTGGGCTGCAGGCGGCGGCCACTCCCTGCACGTAGTTGCTGACCTGACCATCGCCTCCGAAGAGTACGGCAAGTTCAAGCAGACCGACGCAACCGTCGGCTCCTTCGACGCAGGCTACGGTTCGGCGCTGCTCGCACGCCAGGTGGGTCAGAAGTTCGCCCGCGAAATCTTCTTCCTCGCCAAGGAATACGACGCACAGCGCATGTACGAAATGGGCGCAGTCAACGACGTAGTCCCCCACGCAGAGCTCGAAAACAAGGGCCTGGAATACGCGGCGCACATTGCCCGCCAGTCCCCGCAGGCAATCCGCATGCTCAAGTACGCCTTCAACCTGCCTGATGACGGCATGCTCGGCCAGCAGGTCTTCGCCGGTGAGGCAACCCGCATGGCGTACATGACCGACGAGGCTGTGGAGGGTCGCGACGCGTTCTTGCAGAAGCGTGACCCGGACTGGTCCAACTACCCCTACTACTTCTAAGAGACAGCCCCATCTACAGAAGTAGTTTCAGATGCATAGGCTCGGAGCCGGATTCAACCCTGAGAACCTCAGCTAAGAATCCGGCTCCGGCGCATTTGATGCCGCACCGGCATATGACACCGGCGCATGACAGCACGTAGCCGCGACAAACAGCCGCTAAGGATTTAGCCATGATTAACACCCCCGTACTCGGGCTCGTGCCCTCCCCCGCCCCGCAGGAGGCTGCCCTGCACCCACAGGCGGTACAGGTGCGCGCCGATCAGCCTGCCGACCCGCACGCCATGCTGAGTGCCTTTGAGCAACTACTGGGCGGGTACGCGGCGGATGCGGGTGCGGCTGCGGAGCCTATCGCGCTGGTGGTGGGCACCTCCGGATCCACCGGAACCCCCAAACGCACCGCACTGACCGCGCGAGCTCTTGCCGCCAGTGCGGCAGCCACCGAGCAGTTCTTCGGCTCAAACTCCGCTGCATCATCGCAGTGGCTCCTGGCTCTTCCGGCGCACTATATTGCCGGCGCGCAGGTGCTCGCCCGCTCCGTACTCGCCGGTACCGCCCCGGTCATCGCCCGCTCCGTCATTGAGCCCGTGCACTTTAGCCCCGAGGTTTTTCTGCAGGCGGTTGAGCGAATGAGCTCGGCACGCAGGTTTATTTCCCTGGTACCGACCCAGCTACATAAGCTCCTTGAAAGCGCGGACGCCGATTCGCACCTGGGCGCTGATATTCACGAGGCGCTCAGCTCCTTCACCGGAATCCTGCTCGGAGGCGCCCCCGCCAGCGCCGACCTGCTCGCCGCCGCCGCCGCCCTGGGGCTGAACACGGTGACCACCTACGGTAGTGCCGAAACCGCCGGCGGATGCGTCTACTCCGGCTCTGTTCTGCCCGGCGTGCAGGTTAAACTCGTCCCCGAAGAAGGTATGCCCGCCGTGCCGGATATTGAGGGGAAGTCGGCGATTGAAGAGTCTGTGCAGGTGGGCCGTATTTGGATCAGCGGAGCGCACCTCGCCAGCGGCTACATTGGCGACGCTGCCCGCACCGCCGAGCACTTCTTCACCGCCGCCGACGGCACCCGCTGGTACCGCACCGACGACTACGGGCTGCTGAGCTCTGCAGCAGCTCCCAACAGCAACAAGAGTTGTAGCGAGCAACGCCTGCAAGCGCTCGGACGTAGCGACGACGTCCTCATTAGCGGAGGCGTAAAAATCTCCGCCCGCGCCGTAGCGACCGTCCTCGAAGAGCACCCCGCCGTACGCGAAGCCTGCGTAGTCGGCCTATCCGATGCACGCTGGGGCACCGCCATTGCCGCCGCGGTCACGCTCGTACCTTCTGCCGGTGCCGCGGCTACATCTACCGAGAATCGCCCCGCCCTGAACGAAGAACTCTGCGCCCTACTGCGTGCCCACTGCGCCGAAAAGCTCGGTGCCCCCGCCGCACCCAAGCAGCTGAGCATCCTGCCGGATTTCCCGCTCACCAGCACCGGCAAGCCGGACCGCGCAGAAATATACAGTATCCTGGACAGAGACTACCGTCAGGGCTAGAGCAGGCTCATCCGCGGGTTTTCACCCCGTACACGCAGCACCCGTACATGCAGCCGCCCGCACGACCTGACCGTCATCATCGCAACCGTCACGCACAACCCCCACGCATCATACGCACTTAGACCCGGAAGGAACCCCCGTGGCAACTGCCGCCCAATGGATTGAAGGCGCTCGCCTGCGCACCCTGCCGCTCGCCGTCGCCCCCATTATTGCCGGCTCAGCTGCCGCCTACGAGATCAACGAATTCAAGCCGCTCTACGCGTTCTTGGCGTTCCTCGTCGCGTTCTTCCTGCAGGTGGGCGTGAACTACGCCAACGACTACTCCGACGGTATCAAGGGCACCGACGAAGACCGCGTGGGTCCGCTACGCCTCGTCGGTTCCGGCGTGGCAAGCCCCCGCTCCGTCAAGTACGCCGCCTTCGCCTGCTTCGGTCTAGCGATGCTTGCCGGTCTTGCCCTGGTGGCTCTGGCGAACCAGTGGTGGTTCCTGGCGATTGGCGCCTCCAGCGTCTTCGCGGCGTGGGGCTACACCGGCGGCAAGCACCCCTACGGCTACATGGGCCTGGGCGACGTGTTCGTCTTCGTCTACTTTGGTCTGGTCGCGACCCTGGGCACCCTCTACACGCAGGCGCACGCCCTGACCCTGCTCGGCTGGGTTGGTGCTATCGGCATTGGTCTGATTTCCTGTGCGCTGCTCATGGCGAATAACGTACGTGACATTCCCACCGACATTGAGGCGGGCAAGCTGACCATGGCGGTCCGCCTTGGCGAACGCTGGTCGCGCATCACCTACATCGTGGAGATGGCGCTGGCACTGGGCCTGGGCGTGCTCCTGCTCGATGAGAACCCCTGGTTCCTGTTGATCTTCCTGCTGGTCGGCCCGACCATCCACTCCTGCGTGACCGTGTGGACGCGCGGCGGCCGCGACCTGATTCCCGTGCTCAAGCAGGCGGGTATTGTGGCGCTCGTATACTCCGTGATCCTTGCCCTCGCCGTGTGGCTGGGCTCGCTGGACATTATTAGCCACGAGGTTCAGGTGTTCACCGGTTACTAAGCCGACGTACAAATCTGCGCCGGATTACCGCGCCATTACGCCGCTAGCGGGCACCCGGTTCACAGTTCCGCAATAACGCGGCGGTATGTCATAGTAGTGCTTATGATTCGAGCCATGCTGATTATTGGCGGCGCCGCCCTCATCGTGGGGCTGACCCTCTACACCCTCTTGGACGCCGTCCGCACCCCCGCACACGAGGCGCGAACCCTGCCCAAGTGGCTGTGGGTTCTCGTCACCCTGCTCTTCCCCGTGGTGGGCCCGCTCATGTGGCTTATCCTGGGCCGCCCCAAGGCACAGCCCGCAGCAGGCGCTCCTCGCCCCGGCTTCGGTCAGCGACGCAACACCCCGGCACCCTCGGTATCTTCCCCCGACGACGATGAAGAGTACCTGCGCTGGCTCAAGGCAAAAGCAGAACGCGAACGCCGCAGCCGCGAGGCAGAATCGAACAACAAGCAGGATTCTGATCTTAAGGATCCTGACGACGGCACCCCGACTCAGGGTAACGGGCATAACTAGTCAGGACAGCTAGACTTGCAGCTCGTGCGCCCCTCAGGGTGTACAGAAAGAGGCTGTGAGCACATCCGTAACGGATGGGTTCACAGCCTCTTTCTATGCTCAAAACAGCTTGGGGAACTAGCTACCGGGTTTGTTAGCTGCCGGGCAGCTGAATCACGCCACCGTACAGCGGCGCGGCAGGCTCCGAATACTCCACAAAACGCGGCATCTCATGCTCAAAATCAGTGGTGCTAAACGCCAGAGTCGTAATCGACGCCAGGTTGCACTCACGAGCGCGCGGGTCATGCTGCAGCATGCGGCCCTCAACTCCCAGGCGAGTAGTCCAAATCGGCAGCTGGTGCGACACAATAATCGCCTCCGCGCCCTCGCCGCCGTGCTCATAGGCGGTACGCGCCGCATCCTGAACAGCCGCCGCCATACGGCGAATCTGGTCCAGGTACGACTCACCCCAGGAGGGGCGCGCCGGGTTGTACAGCTTCATCCAGTGACGCGGGTTCCTCAGCAGCTCCTGCGCGTTCACGTGCAGACCCTCAAAGTAGTTATCCGCCTCAATGACGCGCTCATCCGGCTGCGCGGTCAGGCCCAGCAGTTCCTCAACCGGGGCGGCAGACTCACGGGTACGCTGCAACGGCGAGCAGACCAGATGCACGAAACGGGCACCGCGCTCAGCACGAGCCGCGAACTCCTCAGCGCTCAGACGCACCATCTGCTGGCCCTTATCGGACAGACGGTAGCCGGGCAGACGGCCGTACACGATACGCTCGGGGTTGTGCACCTCGCCGTGACGCATGAGGTGAACTTTAATGGTGGAAGTTTCAGTCATAATCTCAGTCTCTCAGATAGCGCGCCGCACCCCAAACAGGTGACCCGCACATACGCTCTACAAAACACGGCATAAAACCCAGCCCGCAAAACTGCAGAAACGCAAAAACCCCGCCTCTCCATACGGAAGGCGGGGCAAAAGAAGTCTATTTACTTCTTGTTGCGGCGCTGGTGGCGGGTCTTACGAAGCAGCTTGCGGTGCTTCTTCTTGGACATACGCTTGCGGCGCTTCTTGATAACGGAACCCATAGGATTTCCTCACTTTACTCGTACCCGGCCGAGCCATTCGACTCGGTAGCTACCCGGGGATATTTATACCGGTATAACCGATCCAAAACGCATTTTAGGCACAGAAATACCCTTGCGTTTTAGAGCGCTACCTACCTAGAGTACTAGGTTTACCCCCATTTTCACCATTCGAGAGCGGCTTTTCAGGAGTTTTCCCCTGAATTTCCGCTTTTCCCACGGGTATATCGAGGGTATCTCCGGGTCAAAATGGGGATTCGGCAGCCCTAACGGCGCTTCTTCTTCGACTTCTTCGAGCCCTTAGCGCGGCCATGAGACAACACCGAACCGGAAGAAGCTACAGCACCCTCAGAAGTGCTCTCCTCAGTCTGGGAGTCGGCCTCTACCGGCTCCTCAGCCGATTCCTGCGCGGGGTCCTCAGCGGGTTCTTCAACCGGCTCTTCTACAGAAGCCTTCTCAGCAGAGCTTTCCGCTGCGGATTCTTCCTCCGCTGCCGCGTGCAACGCCTTCAAACGCTCAGCGCGCTCAGCCTCGGCACGAGCCAGCGCCTCCTCATCAATGACGGGCTGGGGCTCAGGCTGGAGCTCATGCTGGGGCTCGGACTTCGTTTCAGCCTTCAGAGCCTGCTCCTTCACAGCCTGTTCCTTCTCAGGGCTCTCCTGCGCTTCATCAGGCTCGTACACATCCACGCCGAAGAAACGCTTCATCTTCGAGAAGATGCCGCCGCGCTCCTGCACCGGCTCCTCATGCGGAAGCTTCTCGTAGGTGTCGTGAATGGTCGCAGCCGCCTCAAGACGGGTAGGCTCAGCAGGCTGAACGGCGGGCGCCTCCTGGCGTGCAGGGGCACGCAGAACATTCTCAGCCGACTCAGTCTCCGCAGGAGCCGCAGCAGTCACAACAGCCGCAGGATGCACGGTACGGGCAGGCGCAGTCAGCACCTTGCTACGATCCACCGGCTTAATAATGGTCGCACGCACCGGAGAAATAATCTGACCGCTACGACGACGCGGAGCCGCCGTAGAAGCACGCAGAACCTTCGCGGGACCCTCAGCCTCTTCCTGCGCGTACGCGGCAGGGAGGCTCGGCAGCTGACCGCTGGGAGTCTGCGAGCTGGGAGTCTGCGAGGCGGGCGCCTGGGAGGCGGGCGCCTGGACACCAGATACCGGAGCCGCAGAAGCGGCCGGGACGGTGCTACGGCGCGGGGTGCCGAAGCTCAGCGGCACATCCGGGCTCACCGAATGAGCGGCAGGCTGTGCGGTGGCTACGGAAGCCGCAGCAGGTGCGGGCTGAGACGCAGCGGGAATCGTACGTTCTGCCTTGTCAGAAGCAGAAATATCCGCACCAGTTGTAGTATCAGCAGAGGTATCAGTCGGCCCGAAGGAAATCTCAGACCCCGCCTCATCACCGTGGGCAACCTCGGGTTCAGACTGCACAGACACCGCAGCAGAAACCGGAGCAGGAACCTGAGTCGGCTCATCCGGCGCCGCAACAGGAGCATCCGCGGCAGGAAGTGCCCCCACATCGGCGAAGGACGGGTCATCCTGCATCAAATCATCAAAGTCATCAGCGGCAAACTCATCCACATCAACCGGCGCAAATTCAGAAGCAATCGGCTCACCCGGCAGACCGTTCGCAGAGGTCGCTTCCTGCTCCAGGTCAATACCGGCATCGGAATACATGCCGCGCAGCTGACCAATCACCATGGAACGAGCCGTCGCAGCGTCGCCAGCCTTCAAAGCCTCCGCAATAGCGCGACTCTCAGCGCGCAGACGCTCCACAGCGCTACTCCACAGCGGCATACGGCCCACCAGCGACAGCATCGACTCAAAGCTAGGCTGACGCACCGACGCGAGCAGACCCACCAGCAGCTCATTACCTGCACAACGCATCACCTGGTGGTGGAAAGTCAGCAGAAGCTCCAGGAAATCACGAATCGACAGGTCGAAATCTTCCATCTGCGCCAGGACCTCATCCATCTCCGCGAAGGAGGCGGTCTTCGGGTCAATACGCGCAATCGCCCAGCTTTCCAGCAGAATACGGGTCTGCACCAGGTCACGAGTCGGGTAACGCGAGCTGGACATGTGCAGGCGCAGAGCGGCACTCGCCGCGGAAGCCGGCTCGTCACTCAGATGCACCAGAATTTCCTTGCCGCGACCGTTGTACAGCTGCACCAGATCCATATCTTCCAGGGTGCGTAGAGCCTCGCGGGTACGGGAACGACCCACACCAATAGCGCGCGCAATTTCGCTATCGCTGGGCAGGTCCTGGCCCAGCTGAATGTTGCCCTCGAACAGTTCGTTCTCGAGCCAGCGCAGAATTTTACGATGAATAGCCACGTGAATGCGTCTTTCGGTCAATAAGGTGAGTGAGAGTGTGTGTGCTTTATACAGAGTTATGCCGGAGGTCGAACGGCGTCAGGGCGCGCTTTAGCGGCGGCGACCACGCAGGAAGCCGAAGAGACCACCGCGGTGGTTATCCTTCGCCTCGGCGCTGGTCGTCTCAGCGCTGGGGCGGTACACCGAATCGTAGGCGGGCATGGTCTGATACTCGGGCTCCTCAGAGGAAGCCTCAGACGCGCCTTCAGCCTTGTCAGACTCTTCTACAGCGGTCTTCTGGGTGGCAGATTCTTCGGTGGCAGATTCTTCAACTGCAGGCTTCTCAGCAACTACGGTTTCTTCAACCGGGGGCTTCTCCTCAGCCTTTTCTGCAAGCTGTTCGTTGACAGTCTTCTCAGCCACCGCGGGCTCCTCGGCAGCAGGAGCTTCGGGGGTCACTGCGATAGGCTGAATCGAACCACCCACAACCGCAGCGGGGTCGACACCATAAGACACCGCCGCTGCAGGCTGAGGGAATACCACCGGCTTCTGCGCTACAACAGGCTTAGCCTCAGCAGGTGCCGCAGGGGTAGTGGGCTGAGCGGGGGTTGCCGACGCCGCGGGGGTCACCCCAGCATCGTAACCGTAGGATGCGGGAGTGAAGGGGCGCATCGGGGTGCTATCCACTGCCTCTTCCTGCGAGGTGGGCTCAGCAGCGGTCTTCTCAACAGTCGATTCGGAGGCGGCACTTTCAGCAGCCTGCTCCGCCGGGCGCGAGTAAATACGTGCGCTCGGGGTCAGGTACTGGGCGCGGGCGCGCTGAATGCGTGCCTGCTCGATTTCCTCGGGGGTGGGCGCCTCAACGACGAAAGTCTCAGAGCCGGTCTCATCAGCCTTCTCCGCGGTTGCGGCGGGCGCAAGCTTCTGAGCGGGTTCTTCAACTTCGGGCTTCGGAGCGCTCTTTTCAGAGGTCTTCTCGGCCGGCTTCTCGGCTGCGTGCTCAGCCGTCGCCTTATCCGAGGCAGATGCAGTCACGCCACCGGGCAGTGCCACGGGCACGTGTGCTTCGCTGGACTGACGTGCAATCTGAACGGTCTCGTTAATCCACTCGGTCACGGTGGCGAATACATCCGGGTTCAGGGAGTAGAGGCGACGTTGCCCCTCCACGGTCACGGAGACCACGTCTGCATCGCGAAGTACTTTCAGGTGCTTCGAAATGGTCGGCTGGCTCATGCCCAGCTTTTCAACCACTGCACCCACAGTGTGGGTTTGCTCAGCGAGAATACGCACAATTCGGCGGCGAGTCGGATCCGCGATGACAGAAAAAACATCAGAATGCATATAGCGATTATGACATATAAAGTGACGCCTCAAGCTTAGAATGAGGCTGATACGGAAATTACCTTCAAAAATTCTGAAAGACCGCTGAATGCTACCTCAATATGAAGCACTGAAGGGGGGAAAAGCATGAAGTGCCTATCACATCTAATGAAGATTTCCTGTATCTCATCCTAGGCATATGCGGGCCGACCAACCCCTCAATACTTATATAGCTAATACAGAATATATAGTTTTCGTGGTTCCACCCACAAAACCAGCCACACGTCTCTTCCAAGCTCACATATTTACCTCCAAACCACCAGAGCCTCAACCTCCTCAGCAGGCACCCGGCGCGATACACTAGAAGGCGTTAAACACAGGCTCAAACCGCCGCCCAACACACCAACACCCAGACACCCGCTGAAGGAGGCGCATGGGACGCATACTCCGCCGCACCCGGCGCCGACACCACCACCCCCAGGGCCAGCTCAACCGCCGCTGGGACACCCTCAGCGGTGCCACCTCCGAACCGCAAAAGCAGCAGGTTCGCCGAAGCCGCCGCGACCGCCTCGAAGCTGAAAAGCTCAGCATCCTCACCAGCGTGCCCGGCATCGATCTTGACCGTCTGCCTACCCTACGTGACCACGAAGACCCCAAGACTCAGCGCAAACGAACCCCACTAGAGTTCAACCAGAAGACTCTCGAACGCTTCCGCGACTTCATTGATTCCTCAGTTCTGGCGTCTCCCTCACGCACCGCAATCGGTGCCTTCTTTCTAGTCATCATCTTCTTCACCATCATGCTGTCCCTGCCGATTTCTTCGGCAGACGGGCAGCGCGTCGCGCTACACCACGCGGTCTTCACCTCAACCAGCGCGGTCACCGTGACCGGTCTGACCACCGTCTCCACAGCAGATCAGTGGTCAACCTTCGGTCAGGCAATGATTCTTCTCGCCTGCCAGGTGGGTGGCCTGGGCACGCTGACCATCACCTCCCTGCTGGCGCTGGCTATCGGCCGCAAAATGGGTCTGCGCACCAAACTCATCGCCCAGGAAGACCTGAATATTAGCCGACTCGGCGAGGTCGGCGGCATCGTCAAAGCGGTGGCGTACGCGTCTTTCTCCATCGAAGCGTTCATTGCAATGCTCCTCACCCCGCGCTTCCTCGCGCTCGGTGAAGCACCACACGAGGCTCTGTGGCACGGCATTTTCTACTCGGTTTCGGCATTCAACAACGCCGGATTCACCCCGCACTCGGACGGCATCGTACCCTACGGCCACGATCTCTTCCTGCTCGTACCCATCTGCATCGCGGTGTTCCTCGGCTCGCTCGGCTTCCCCGTGTTCATTGCGATTCAGCGCAACCCTTTCCGCCCCTCACACTGGCAGCTCACCGCAAAACTGACCATGGTCACCACCCTCTTCTTCTTCGGTTTTGGTGCCTTCTTCTGGGGTCTTTTCGAATGGAATAACCCCGCAACCATCGGTTCCTACTCTCCCGGCGATAAAATCCTCAACGCCATCTTCGCCTCCGTGATGATGCGTTCAGGCGGGTTCAACCTGGTCGATATGAGTAGCATTACGCCCGTCTCCACCTTGCTGACGGACACGCTCATGTTCATTGGTGGCGGCTCCGGCTCGACCGCAGGCGGCGTGAAGGTCACCACCATCGCGGTCATTGCCCTGTCGATTCTTGCCGAGGCGCGAGGTGATCAGAAGGTCGTAGCGTTCAATCGCACCATCCCCGAATCCTCCCTGCGCATTGCCATCTCTGTGATTGTTATGGGTGCTACCGTGGTAGCTGTTGGCGCCGCATCGATTCTTATCATCAGCGGCGCAGATCTCAAAGAAGTCATCTTCGAGGTCATCTCCGCCTTCGCGACCTGCGGCCTCTCGAACGGCCTCTCCGCCAGCCTACCTCCGGCAGGCGTATACGTGCTCAGCGGCCTGATGCTCATTGGCCGTGTGGGCACCACAACCGCCGCGACCGGCCTGGCGCTGCGTTCACGCCGCCGCCTCTACAAGTTCCCCGAAGAAAGGCCCACCATTGGCTAGTGCACATAACGCCCCCGTCCTCGTGATTGGTCTGGGACGCTTCGGCTCCGCGGTGGCGGCCCAGCTGCGCCTGCAGAACAAGGAGGTCCTTGCTATTGAGAAGGACCCCGAGCTGGTGCAGAAGTGGTCCGGCGTGCTGACCCACGTGGTCTCTGCGGATGCGACCGATATCGACACCCTGCACCAGTTGGGTGCGGACGATTTCGGGTCCGCTGTGGTGGGTGTGGGCACCTCCGTTGAGGCGTCCGTGCTGATTACCGCGAACCTCGTGGACATTGGTGTGGAGCGTATTTGGGCGAAGGCTATCACCCCGGCGCACGGCAAGATTCTGGAGCGTATTGGCGCGCACCACGTGGTCTACCCGGAGGCGGACGCCGGCCGCCGCGCCGCACACCTGGTCTCGGGTCGACTGCTGGATTACATTGAGTTTGATGACGACTTCGCGATTGCGAAGATGCGCCCGCCGAAGGAAACCCACGGTTTCACTCTGGCGGAGTCGGATATCCGATCCAAGTACGGTGTGTCCGTGGTCGGTATTAAGTCCCCCGGTGAGGATTTCACCTACGCGGATGCGACCACCCGCATTCACTCGCGTGACATTCTGATCGTGTCCGGTCAGGTGGATCTGATCGAGCGTTTTGCGGCGCGACCCTAAGAGAGCTTTTCCTCGCCTGTTGCTTTTGAACAGCCCGCGATTGAGGAACCCGCAAATAGACATAGAAAAACAGCCTCTTCCCGTTCTGTCGGGAGGAGGCTGTTTTTCTGTAGTTTCACCTAGTCAGAGGGATGCTACCAGACGGTATTAGTTCCCGCCGATTAGTCCTCGTCAGCGGTGTACAGCTGGCTCATTTCCGCCGAACGTGCCGCGCAGGCGCGCATCGCTTCCTCGGTCAGCTGGAAGAGGCCACCGTCCACGAAGGTGTTCAGCGCACGCTCGGTGGTGCCGTTCGGGCTGGTCACGGCGCGGCGCAGGGCGGGCGCATCCGGGTTGGTGTCGAGCAGGTAGCCCGCGCCGGCAACGGTTGCGCTGGCGAGCTTGAGGGCGGTGTCTGCGTCCAGGCCGAGCTTCTCGCCGGCGGTTGCCATCGCCTCCGCGAGCAGGAACGCGTATGCCGGGCCCGAGCCGGAGACGGCGGTGACCGCATCCATCTGGTCTTCGCGAACCTCAACGACCGTGCCGACGGTGCCCAGGACCTCTTCGACGAGCTTCTTCTGCTCGTCCTTCACGGTGTCGGTGGTGGAGATGGCGAGCACGCCCTTGCCCACGGAGGAGGGGGTGTTCGGCATGCAGCGAACAATGGGCTGACCTGCGGGAAGGCACTCGGCGAGGGTTTCGAGGGTCACGCCAGCAGCAACGGACACCACAACAGCATTCGGGGCGAGGGCGGGTGCGATATCGCGGGCAAGCTCAACGATGCCGTAGGGCTTCACGCCGAGTAGCACGACGTCTGCGTGGGCGGTTGCTTTGTGGTTGCCGTCGGCTTCGCCGCCGGTGGTGATGATTTCGACCTTGTCGCCGAGGCGCTGGGCGAGGGCGGCACGAGATTCTTCGCTACGCACGGTGGCGCGGATGTGGGCGGGGTCGTGGCCTGCAGCGAGCAGACCTGCGGCGATGGAGCCGTTCATGGAGCCGGTGCCGAGAAAAGCAATAGTTGCGGTCATCGTTGATCCTTCCTAATGGGGTGCCTGCGCCCTGCGGGAGCGCGCGGTGTGCTGTGCGCGGCGGGCGTGTGGAGGCGTACCCTTCCAGCATAGCGGGTGCGGCGGTGGGCGTGTGACCTGGCTCGTGTTTCATGTGCTTTTCTGCGCGTGCTTTTACTGGGGTACGTGCTCTAGGGCGCCTTCCCCGCTGTGCCGCGTCGCCTCTCAACCTTTGGCACATCGCTGAGAGGTAAATAGTGCGGGCGTAGAATTAAATCGGCTTCAGTTGCGGCGATTTTCGCCGGGTATGAAGCCTCCAACACCACACAGCACGCAACACACAAACCCCTTTTTCTATGTCTTCTCATACTGGTTCTTCCTCGAGTTCTTCCCCGAATAGCCCGCAGAGCCCTGCGGGTTTCCGTTCTTTTTCGTTTCGCCTCCTGCTGGGGCTGACCCTTGCCGCGCTGGTCACGGGCGTGTTCAGCGGCTTGGGTGCGATTGCTCTGCATTATGTTCTGGACTTTATGCAGGAGCTAACTTTCGGTCAGGCTGAGGGACATCACCCGATGGTCACTGACGGCGCTGACCCGGCGCGGCGTGCCCTGGTGCTGGCGGCTTTGGGGCCGTTTGTGGCGCTGGTTTGGTATTACCTGCAGTCGGGCGGTCGGCGTGTGGTCGGTGTGAAGTCGCAGATTGCGGGTGCTACTGAGGAGGATCGTGCGCCGTCGCTGTGGCGGCAGATTTCGCATTCGGTGATTCAGATTGTTGCGGTGGGTGCGGGTTCCCCGGTGGGTAAGGAGGTCGCGCCGCGTGAGCTGGGTGCGCTGGCTGCGGGTCGGTGCGCGCGTTTTCTGGAGCGTGTGGGTGGTACCCGCCCGGATGATTCGCTGCTGCTGGGTGATCGTGAGCGTCGCCTGCTGGTGGCGGCGGGTGCGGCGTCCGGTTTGGCGGCGGTGTATCAGGTGCCGATTGGTGGCGTGGTGTACCTTGTGGAGGCGATGGCTGCGGGTCTGAGCTTGTGGTCGCTGTATGTGGGTGCGGTGACGGTGTGGACGGCGACAATCACGGCGAATCTGGTGATTGTAAATGAGCCGACGTACCCGGTGCCGCAGCTTCCGTTGGATGCAACGACGCTGACGGTGGCGGCGCTAACGGGTGTGGTGTTGACTCCGCTGGCGTTGGGTTTTAGGGCGTTGTCGCAGCGTGCGGAGAAGATTAAGGCGAAGGATCGTTCTCTTCTGTGGCGTATTCCGGTGGCGTTTGTGCTGGTCGCGGTGGTTTCGCTGTGGCTTCCGGAGATTCTGGGTAATGGTCGTCTGCTGACTCAGCACACGTTTAATGTGGCGTTGGATGCGGCGGCGGGCGGTTTGACTGCGGCGGCGGCGGTGTACGTGTTGGCGTTGTGTGTGGCGAAGGCTGCGGTGGTGGTGTTGAGTCTGCGTTTCGGTTCTTATGGCGGTACGTTGACGCCGGGTTTGGCGTTGGGTGCGGCGGTTGCGTTTTGTGTGGCGGCGCTGGTGCTGTGGGTGTTCCCGGGTTTGGGCGGGGTGCCGGGTGGTGCGTCGATGGTGTTGTATGCTGCGGCGTTGACGGGTACGGCGGCGTTTTTGGGTGTGTCGATGAATGCGCCGTTGTCTGCGTTGACGTTGTTGATTGGTTTTACGGGTCAGGGTGCGAGTGCGTGGCTGCCGATGGCGGTTGCGGTAGGTACGGCGGTGCTGACCCGCTGGGCGTGGACGCGGGCGTTTGGTGCTAAGAGGTAGGTCCTGACAGGTGGCGGGCGGCCCCGGATGTGTGTGTGCGTCCGGGGCCGCCCTGATTTGCTGTGCCGAAGAACTGCCTTAAATTTGCTTTGACGGCTTTGAAAGGAATAGCAGATAGATTCCGAAGATGATCTTAATCGCCGCGTCGATATATGCGATTACTTCTAACGGAATGTTGGTAAAAATATATCCCGCAAACACGTTAATGGCACAGGCGAGACCCAGGTATATCATTGACTTTCCATGCACATAATAGTATGGGAAGAAATGCAGCGCGGTTGCCATCAGCGCTCCCAGCCAAATCAGTCTCCAATTTTCAGTTGCGAAGAATGGGCCGCCCAGCAAAACCATTAAGACAAATAATAGAATAACGGCACGTGAAGATACTTTCTTTTGAAATTCGCTCGAAGGTCCATCGGATAGTCTATTCAGCACCTTCTTGTTCATGTTGATTGAGAAAAAGCTGACGACGTACCCAATGCTGAATACTTGCATATTTATTATTTGTTTTCCTCCGGTCATGGTGGCTATTGCTATAACTGCCGCTACCACGATTAACCACAGACCGCATGCCCTCTTATAGTTAAATTCTAACTTTGCATCTTTGTTATAGTTTAGAAAAGTCATCGATACCTCCAATAGCATCTCGCAGAGTCACTTCTCTTGTTATGTCACTAAATTTTAATATGAAAATATTCTGCAATATATCAATATTACCCAGTCCTTCTGACTATTAATTACATCTCCTATGATTATAACAAAATAGCAATAGAGAATTCGTCAAAAAGCGAAAGAGGCAGCCCCGGATGCGCGTACACCCGGGACTGCTCTTTAGCGCATCAAAATCTGCGTCTTATACTTGCTTCGATGGCTTTGAAAGAAATAGTAGGTAAATTCCAAACATGAACTTAATTGCCGTATCAATATATGCAATTACCTCTAATGAAATGTCAGTGCAGACATAACCCACGAAAATATTAATGGCACAGATAAGACCCAGGTATATCATTGATTTTCCATGCACAAAATAATAAGGGAAGAAATACAGTGCGTCTACCATTAGCACCCCCAACCAAATCAGCCTCCAATTTTCAGTTGCAAAGAATAGGCTACCCAGCAAAGCCATTAAGACAAATAGCAAAATAACAGCACACGAGGATACCTTCTTTTGAAATTCACTCGAAGGTCCATCGGATAGTTTATTCAGCACCTTTTCATTCATGCTAATCAAGAAAAAGCTAATAACGTAGCCAATATTGAATACTAGTATGTTTATTATCTGCTTTCCTCCGGTCAAGGTACCTATGGCTATAACTGCCGCCACCATAATTAACCACAAAACGCATACCTTCTTATCGTTAAATTCTAACTCTTTTATCGACTTGAGCAACTTAGCCAATGAAAATCGCTTCGATTTTTCCTCATCAAGCCCGAAAGCATCAGGGCGATATGTTCCATACATTTTCCATTCCCTATATCTAACCCAACTAATAAAGCACAAAATCCAATAAATTGGGAGGAAATAATAGAAAAATAGAATAACTGGAATAACCCAGCGCAAAAACGGCCTTTCTTGAAGTGAATATCCTGGATAATATACCCAATTACGATACTCACTCTTTAGAAATGCGAGGCGCACTCGACGCCCATTAGCAACATACTTCGAAAATGCTTCAATAGTTTCTGTTGCCTTTAATTTAGGTTCTGCTTTACGTATTCGAATAAAGTAATATTCAGCATCCATTTCACCAGAATCTGCTGCGTAAATAGACAGAAGCATACTAAAGACATATCCAACGAGAAAGACCGCAAGCACATCGCTAAAAACGCTTTGCATACTTATAGGCTTCCAAAGATATTCAATAAGTTCCACAAAAATCAACGCAGTCATAAGAATAGCAAAAATATTTTCAAGTATCTTTACCGGCCTAGATTTAAACCATGGCCACAAGGCAAAAAAATCAATTTTTTTAGCTATTGACATTGCGTATGGAATATTCAGAATTCGCTTCTGAGCACGAATATCTGGACAAGCTGAAAGAACCTTCCTCTCCCAGATTGCACGCTTGAGAGCTGCCGTGCGCGAAGATTCAATTTCCTGGTACTCGTTCAAGTTATCCTCAGTTTTACACGCATCCGAGGTCTTTGCGAGTTCCTTATACCGTTCGGAAACTTCAAGCCATTCTTTATAGCGGGTCAGTTCGGGAGGTGTTCCTTGTTTGGAAAGCTCTATCTGCTGCGTTGTTTTACGAACAGTCAAGACAACACCAGTAATCGCTATAAGTGCTGCAATAACCGTTGCACCAGCAGCAACCAGCGCTTTGCCAATTTCCTGGTCATGAGTCCAATGCCAGTAGTAGTCCCCACCCACTTCGGCAACTACGACATTGGCTAAATATAGTAAGTTCATGGTTTATTACTTATTCCTTTCCGAACAACTTTGTTGGTGGATAAACTTCCTAGACAGCCGCGTTTTACATCGCTGTACAGCCGTCAACGTTCACAGATTATCACGAAACAATAAAGTACAACTTGAACCCCGCAGGCGGGTGCCCATTACGCACCAGCCTGCGGGGTTCAGTTGCGGCTATTCGCGCACATCGCGCACCGGTTACACACCCAGGAGGGTTTTCGGGTTGACCGGAGTACCCGTACCCTCCGCCAGGTGCTCAATACGCTTCAGAATCAGGCCCTCACGCAGCGCCCACGGGCACACGCGCATCGTCTCAACCCCGAACGCCTCCATCGCCGCCTCCGCAGCGATAGCGCCCGCCAGCATCTGCTCCGCACGCGCCTTCGAAACACCCGGCAAATCGCTACGCTCAGACACCGTCATCGCCTCCATACGACGAGTCCACAGGCGCAAATCCTGCAAATGCATCTCACGCTTCACATGCGGGCCCGCCGAATACGGCGCCGCACCACAAATACGCGCCAACGAACGGAACGTCTTCGACGTACCCACCGTCATATCCGGCGCACCATAACGCAGCAGATTCTCCGCCACCGGGGCGATCTGCTCACGCACATACTTGCGCAGACGCTTCACCTGCTTCGGCTTTGGCGGCTGCTCATCAAAGAACTCACGCGTCAAACGGCCCGCACCCAACGGCACGCTCATCGCCGCATCCGGCAACGCATTCGTACCCGTCGAAAACTCAAACGAGCCGCCACCAATATCAAAATCAAGGATGCGGCCCGCGCCCCAGCCCTGCCAGCGGCGCACCGCAAAGTACGTAATCGCCGCCTCCTGATCGCCCGAAATACCGTTCAGGCTCACGCCGGTCTGCTCACGCACCTGATGCAGCACCGCCGCACCATTACCCGCCTCACGGATAGCGCTCGTAGAGAACGCCAGCAGGTCCTCCGCCTCATTCTCGATCGCGAAGTCGCGGGCGCTGGTCACGAAGCGGGTCAGCGCGTCCGCGCCCTCCTGCGAAATGTTGCCCTCAGCGTCGAGGTACTGCACGAGCTGCAGCGGAATTTTATGGGACGCGTACGGTTCGGGGCGCGCTCCAGGGCTGCCGTCAATCAGTAGCAGGTGGACCGTATTCGACCCGACATCCAGAACTCCCAGGCGCACGATGCGCTCCCCTCCCCCGCCCCGCGGCGGGATATTGTCTGTGTGCGGTACCGCAGGTGCGGCGCCTCTTCCAGTCTGTCAGAGGCGCGGCTCACTCCGCAAACAATCCGGGCGGATGCCCAGCATCAGCACAGCGCGAGCATAAAAACGTAGCGCAAGCCTAAGAAACACAGCACAGGCACAAAAACGCGCCGGGAATGCACTCTCCCGAGCACGCAAAAGGCGCAGGAGGCGCCCCACCCCACTAAGGGGTTCGGGACGCATCCTGCGCCTTCAGGTAGAAGAGCTACTCGGCGGTCTTCTTCGCCGCGGTCTTACGAGTGGTCGTCTTCTTCGCGGTAGTAGTAGACTTTGCGGTCGTCTTCTTAGCCGTAGTCTTCTTAGCAGTGCTAGTTTTCTTAGCGGTCGTGGTCTTCTTCGCGGCGGTCTTACGCTTGACCGGACCCTTCGCACGCTTGTCAGCAAGCAGCTGCACCGCACGCTCGTGGGTCAGCGACTCGACCGACTCCGCACGCGGAACCGTAATGTTCGTAATACCGTCGGTGATGTACGGGCCAAAACGGCCGTCCTTCACCACGATCTTCTTCTCACTGACCGGGTCCACGCCCAGCTCAGCCAGCGGAGGCTTAGCCGCCGCACGACCGCGCTGCTTCGGCTGGGAGTAAATCTCCAGCGCCTGCTCCAGCGTAATCGTGAAGATCTCGTCTTCGCTGCCAATCGAGCGGGAGTCCGTGCCCTTCTTCAGGTACGGGCCAAAGCGGCCGTTCTGCACGGTGATTTCCACGCCCTCAGCATCGGTACCGAGCACGCGCGGCAAGCTCATCAGCTGCAGTGCCTGCTCCAGGGTCACGGTCGCCAGGTCCATGGACTTGAACAGGGACGCGGTGCGCGGCTTGGCGGGCTTCGGCTTCTTCTTCGGCTTAGGCTTGCCATTCTTGTAGTATTCAGTCGGCTGCGCGTCCAGGTACGCCTGAATCTGTTCCTCGGTCATCTCTTCGATGACTTCGGTGACGTAGGGGCCGTAGCGGCCGTCGCGTGCCACGATCTGGTTGCCGGAGACCGGGTCAACGCCGAGCACGCGGCCGTCGGATTTGCCCTGTTCGAGCAGTTCATGTGCCTTCTCTTCGGTCAGTTCGTCCGGTGCCAGGTCGGCGGGTACGTTCGCGCGGATCGGTTCGGTCAGTTCGCCGGTCTCGGTGTCGAGGGTGCCTTCGGCTTCCAGGTAGGGGCCGAACTTGCCCACGCGCAGCACAATACCGTCCGCAATCGGGATGGAGTTGATGCTGCGGGCGTCAATCTCGCCGAGGTTGTCGACGATGGGCTTCAGGCCGCGCTTGGAGCCGCCGCCGAAGTAGAACTCGCCCAGCCATTCGACGCGGGATTCTTCGCCGCGTGCGATGCGGTCGAGGTCTTCTTCCATCTGCGCGGTGAACTCGTAGTTCACGTAGGGGCCAAAGCTGGATTCGAGCAGGCGCACCACGGAGAACGCAGTCCAGGACGGAATCAGCGAACCAGAACGAACGTTCACGTATCCGCGGTCCATGATGGTCGAAATAACCGCCGCGTAGGTGGACGGGCGGCCAATGCCCAGCTCATCCAGGGTCTTCACGAGGGACGCCTCGGTGTAGCGCGGAGGCGGCAGGGTCTCGTGGCCGGCGGGTTCAATCGCCTCGGCGGTCAGCGCCTCACCGGTGGTCAGGTTCGGCAGGCGCTTCTCAGCGTCCTTCGCCTCACGCTCAGCCACGCGGGATGCGTCAACGCCCTCCTCGTAGGCGGCGAGGAAGCCGCGGAAGGTGATGACGGTACCGGATGCAGCGAACTCGGCGTCCTGGCCGTTAGATGCCACGGCGCCCAGGCGCACGGAGGCGGTGGAACCGGTCGCGTCAGCCATCTGGGAGGCGACGGTACGCTTCCAAATCAGTTCGTAGAGGCGGAATTCGTCGTTGGACAGGGAGCCGCGCACAGCGTCCGGGGTGCGGAAGGTGTCGCCCGCGGGGCGGATTGCTTCGTGGGCTTCCTGCGCGTTCTTGCTCTTGGAGGTGTACACGCGCGGTGCGGAGGGCACGAATTCTGCGCCGTACAGCTCAGATGCCTGGCGGCGTGCGGCGGAGATTGCCTGCTCACTCAGTGCCACCGAGTCGGTACGCATGTAGGTGATGTAACCGTTTTCGTAGAGGCGCTGCGCCACCTGCATGGTCACGCGGGAGGAGAAACGCAGCTTACGTGCGGCTTCCTGCTGCAGGGTGGAGGTGGTGAACGGCGCTGCAGGGCGGCGCTTGTACGGCTTGGTCTCAACAGAGCGCACCGAGAACGCGGCGGACTGCAGGGATGCGGCGAGCGCGCGGGCGGCTTCCTCGTTCAGGTGGGTGACCTTGGAGGTGTTGAGGGTGCCGTTGTCTGCGAAGTCCTTGCCGGTGGCGATCCGCTGACCGTCTACGGCGACCAGCTTGGCGTCAAAGCCCTCGGAGGCTGCGGTCAGGAAGCGTCCGGTCAGGTCCCAGTAGTTGGCGGCAACGAATGCCATGCGTTCGCGTTCGCGCTCAACCACGAGGCGGGTTGCGACGGACTGCACGCGGCCTGCGGAGAGGCCGCGGCCGACCTTGCGCCAGAGTACGGGGGAAATTTCGTAACCGTAGATGCGGTCGAGGATGCGGCGGGTTTCCTGTGCGTCGACCAGGTGCAGGTCGATGTCGCGCAGTTCGCCGAAGGCACGCTGAATGGCTTCCCGGGTGATTTCGGGGAAGGTCATGCGGTAGACGGGTACCTTGGGCTTGAGGACTTCCTTCAGGTGCCATGCGATGGCTTCACCTTCGCGGTCACCATCGGTTGCCAGGTAGAGCGCGTCTACTTCTTTGAGCTTGCGCTTGAGTTCGGCGACCTTTTTCTTTTTGTCGGGGTTGACCACGTAGTAGGGTTCGAAGTTCTCTTCAACGTTGACAGCGAACTTGCCGACGGGGCTCTTTTTGAGGTTTTCGGGCAGTTCGGAGGGCTGCGGAAGGTCGCGGATATGGCCCATGGACGAGTCGACAAGGTAGTCCTCGCCGAGGTAGCTGCTAATGGTTTTGACCTTGGAGGGAGACTCCACAATCAGCAGGGCTTTTCCGGTCTTTGCCTGAGCGGGCACGGCACTCCTCTATCTGTGTGTTGAAAAGCTACGTATTCAACCATAACCTACGCTGGCGCTTGTGGGCGCCGGTCGGTTGTGGTTGTACGTGGGTGAGGTGATCGGTGGGGGTGTAGTTTATGTTGGGTTGATGTGGTGCGTTCGGTGCGTTTCATGCGGCGAGCGCGCGGTGGCCCGGCACTGGGCGAGCTGGCACGGTTCTAGTTGATGAGGACCGGGCGTGTTGAGCTTGCACGAGTGCGCAGGGTACTCGGTACATCATACGGTACCGGAGCGGTGGTGTGTGCACGGTGGTGTGTGCGCAGGGCGGGGGCGCGGAACTCATGCAGGGTATAGCGCTGGGGCGCACCGCACCCGCTCACCTGCGTTTCTAGCTGGTGAGGGTATCAGAGTCGGGGTGGGTGCCGTCCAGGTATGCGGGCAGC
>ERZ1674243.6-NODE-6-length-125572-cov-38.267143_pt1 | contig 125572 bp, 94 predicted proteins | sample MGYA00581201_ERZ1674243 | MGnify/ENA primary metagenome ERZ1674243 (study PRJEB41354, sample SAMEA4873342) | human saliva metagenome | biome: human-associated habitat [ENVO:00009003]; feature: mouth environment [ENVO:08000002]; material: saliva material... | reverse complement strand
TCCTTGAATGAGCCAATCCCTACGTTGAGTTCCTTGGCCAAGGTAAAGAGCTTGATGTCCTTTGGCATGTATCTTCTCTTTTGAATGGTTTATGTCCGCCTCTTCACGGGCTCGCTGCTGGCTTGCTCGGGCTTCTCGCTAATGGGTATCTACACTACAGGGAGCGACAGCTGGGCAGCGGGCGGGCGGGACGGATTAATCTTCTTCTCCCTCTTCGGTGGCGAGCTCAGCGATGGGCTCGTCAGCTTCGTAGGGCTCTTCTTCGGAGAACTCGGCGCTGAGGACCTCGAGGATACGGTCGAGGACGTCTTCGTCCAGCTCAGTCTTCGCAAGGAGCGTAGCACGATCCTCACGCAGTACGGACTTAGCCGTAGTGTAGCCTTCCTCCTTGAGGGCCTGGATCATCTGCTCGTCGATCTCGTCAGAGAACTCGTCGAGGTAGATATCCTCCTCACCCGTAGCACCCTCTTCGTCGCGGAAGATCTCGATACGGTAGCCGGTCAGGAGCGAAGCCAGCTTGAGGTTAGCAGCGTTCTTACCGATAGCCAAGGGCACCTGATCGGGGCGCATGTAGACCTCGGCCTGCTTGATTTCTTCGTCCTCGTCGCTGAGGGCGATAGCCACGGCCTTCCCAGGGCTGAGAGCGCGCTGGATGAAGAGCATGGGGTTCGTGGTGTAGGTCGTCACGTCGATGTTCTCACCCTTCAGCTCGCGGACGATGCTGCGGATACGCGAACCGTTGACCCCAACGCAAGCCCCTACGGGGTCGATGCGGTCGTCATACGACTCTACGGCGATCTTAGCGCGCTCACCAGGGATACGGGCTGCGGCACGGATCGTGATAAGGCCATCGGCGATCTCAGGTACGTTGAGCTCTAAGAGACGCTTGAGGAACTCTGGGCTGACACGCGAAAGGATGACCTTAGGATTGCTGTTCTCGTTCTCTACACGCTCGATGACAGCGCGTACCGTCTCACCCTTGCGGAAGAAGTCGCCAGGGATCTGCTCGGTCTTGGGCATGAGGAGCTCGTTGCCCTCATCGTCGATGAGCAGGGCTTCACGCTTCCATACCTGATAGACTTCGGCGGAGATCAGCTCGCCCACACGCCCTACGAAGCTGTGGTAGAAGTGCTCCTTCTGTAGCTCGAGGATCTTGCTTGCCAGGGCCTGACGCAGGTTGATGACTGCACGGCGACCGAAGGAGTTGAAGTCGACTGCATCGACGAAGTCCTCGCCGACGGAGATCTCTGGGTCGAAGCGCTGGGCTTCGCTCAGGGGCACCTCACGCACCTCATCGACGAAGTCCTCATCGGCGACGACGTGACGCGTACGCCAAATCTCGAAGTCACCCTTCTTCTCGACGTTGATGATGACGTCAAAGGTATCGTCCGAGCCAAACATCTTCGACAGGACATTGCGGAGGGAATCCTCCATGACCGCGATCAGCGTATTGCGGTCGATACTCTTGAGCTCCTGATACTCGAGGAGCGCTTCGATCAAGCTGGTAGTCTCTTTCTTCTTTGCCATGGGGCTATTATATAGGTTTATTCTTCTACTTAGATAGGGTGAGGATTTAGAACTTCAAGACGCGCTTGGTCTGTAGCACCTCGTCCATCGGGATGGGGAGGGCTTCCTCGACCTCGATCTTGCGCTTCTGCCCCTCGGGGCGTACCTTGCGCACGACGGTGAGGGTAATCGCTTCGGCAGTAGCGTCAGATAGGACGCCCTTCTCCTTGATGCCCCCCTTACGGAGCACCTCGACCTCCTCACCGATAGCGTCGGTGTACTGACGGAGGACCTTGAAGGGTGCGGTGAGGCCTGCGGAGCCCACCTCGAGCTCGAAGTCCTCTGCCTCACGGTCCAGCTGCCCTTCGATATGCTTTGAGAGGGCGACGCATGCATCGATGCTGATGCCCCCACGGGCACCCAGCTCGACGATAATACGATTGCCAGGGTGGACAGCGACTTCTACAATATAATAATCGGGGTGCTCGGTGGCACAGTACTGGGAAGCAATTCCCTCGATGTAGCTCTTATCGATCATGACGCGTCTCGTAGGATAATAGGGGATGAATGCAAAGAGAGGAAGCTCTGTCGCCTCCTCTCTCGATCATCTCTTTGCCACAAAGGTAATAAAAATCACCGACATAAGCTCCCCCACCCGACACTTCTTCATACAGACGCTCCCGCCCAGCACCTCCTGAAGGCACTGGTCGGGAGCGTTGATGATAGGTGCGAGGCTACTTCGTGGGAAGCTCCACCTTCACAGGATTTCCTTCGTCGCGGACAAATGTGAGGACGAGCTTACCCGCCGTCAAGTCGACAGCATCCTTCTTCAGGTAGAGGTAGGCAGAGGCTTCACGAGGAGTGAATTCGGAATTTAAGTAGTACCCCCAGAAGGTCCACCAAAGATCCTTTGGAGTAAGACTTGTCAGGCTCGCTTCTTCTCGAATAGTCTTAGGCCCAACTTCATGAGCTAAAAACCTATAATACGAAGTCTCAGCACCTGGTGCGAGTGGCTCACGCTCATAGTACGTCTTATACAGGTGCTCGTAGCTGAGTAGTGCCTGCGAGGAGAGATCCGTCACCACATGATCTGCGTCACGAGTAAAGCTCAGCGTCATGGCCTGCAGCCCATGGACACCCAATGTATTGAACGGCCCAATCACACTGTAGAAGGTGACATCCTCACGCATCTTACGCTCCTTATATATTTGCGAGACCTTCTCCTTATCACGTATGATCGAATGGCGAACCTCTGATCCAGGGACAATCTCCCAGCAGAGGTAATCTGATCGATCTTTCTGTGGAGTTTTCTCCACAGGTGTAAGGGTTGCCTCAGCCTTAATCACTCGGAAGAAGCCTGAGATGGGGTGCTTTGAGGGGAAAGAGCCAGATATCGGTTCTGATCTCTCCTTCTCCTTATCACACGAGGAGAGGAAAGCTGCACTCAGAGTGACGAAGCCAAGAAAGAGGCTACTCATCGCCACACGCAGTATCGTCTTTTTCATACGCTTGGGGTATTAATGATTGCGATGGGATCACGCGATCCGTTCACCCCAAATATATTATTTCTCTCATAAGCAAGACTCCGCCACCCGAGGGTAGGCCGAGAGCCCTTACCACAAGTACATTCTCCATTCAGAAGGCACAGATGTACTGTTCTTTAATTCCTTTACAAACGCATTTATAGAGCCCCCAATAGCACCTCTTTCCTTGCTGAGAAATAGGGAAAAATATAAGGGAGAGCTATCAACCTATATAGGTCGGCGGGCTGATCTATATGGGTCCGACGACGAAGCTATATAGGTCGCGATGGCGACCTATATAGGATGGCGAAGAAAGCTATATAGCTTTATGAAGTCACCTCTATTAGGTTGTTGTTCCACGTAGGGATAAAAGTTGCGGACGAGTGGCAGATAAGTTTGGACTACGTACGTGGCTCTAATATCTACGTACGTGGATATTTGGACTGACGTGCCTGGTCTTTAAGACTACGTGCATAGATAGAAGAATACCACTACGGGAAGGCGCTTTTTTCTTCACGAGAAGGACGCTTTTCCCTCCGCTGGATAAGAGGAATACGCGCGATAAGGCGAAGCCCCGCCCCATAGACCAAGGGTCTACGAGACGGGGTCAACAACACCTATCAACTTATGAATGAGGGGGAGCTAACGAGCCGGTGCCAGCTCCAGGACGAGCATCGTCCAGTAGTGGAGCGCAGGGAGCGTAACCGATACCACACCGCTACGCTGGGTGAATGGCAGGAGCTCGGGTGCCCCGCCACGCAGATCAGGCGAGGCTGCCCAGACACGGACGACACGCGCCGCACTCTCCAGCTGGAGCGGTAGCTGACGCACTAAGCGGGGCTCAGGGCGTGTGCCATCGACATCTCGCCAGGAGAGGTCATTCGTCCCCAGAAAGTTCAGCAGATGCACGACCTGCTGTCTCGGGCCGACCTGCTTAGCGAAGGCGGTGATAGCATCTGCCTTCGGAGGCCAAGTCGTGAGCTGAACATCGGCACTCGTCGTCGAGATACGAGGCGTAAAGGCATGGCGGGAGGTCGTACCACGGAGCCAGTTCTGATAAGCCGTGAGGAAGTCATAGTAGTGGACGATAGCCTCCCGTAGCTCGGGGCTCATCGCCAGGGGTGCTGCGGGGAAATACTCGCGTGAGAGCATGTGGTCTCCCAGCTCGAGGTGCGACCCGCCGAGGGCAAACATCACCGCATCGGCCAGTAGTACACCTGGGGTATTCATCAGCTTATCCCCTCGCCCACCGTGATCGGCCTTATCATAGTTCAGATACGCAGCGAAGACCGTAGGGAGGCGGTGGCGGCTCAGGCTATCATTGCGCTTGATGATCTCATAGAGATTGGCAAAGGCCGCTTCGGAGGCACCTCCATAGCCGTTGCCATTGCCCCAGACCTCATTGTAGCAGAAGTCCAGCTTCCCTGTGCCGATGATCTCGGCATCACCATAGCCCGAGACGGCATTCATAATGAGACGCTTCTCGGGACGACGCTTCTTGACGGCCTTGATGAAGGAGGCATAGGCGCGTGGGAGATGGACCTCGCGCCCCGTCGCATCATAGCGCGGACCACGGTTACCCAGCTGGTCGATCTGATAGCCATCGAAGTCAAAGAGCCGATAGACCTCGTCATTGCGGTCGCAGAGATAGCGCTGCCAATCTGCGTTCCCTGGATCCAGGAGGTAGATATTACTCTGCCAGCTCGAGGGCAGGCCGTGGAAGTCCTGATACCTCTTACCATCCTTGGGCTGAGCATAGAGCGCCCAAGCCTCCTGCACACCATCGTTCGCAGCTCCCTTCCACGACCCGAAGCAGAGGTTGTAGAAGATCGACTTCATCCCGTAGCTGTGCTGTAGCTCGATGTAGTGACGGACGTGCTCGGCCTTGACCCAGCGGTTGCTGACATCGCGGTAGGCGGGCATCAGCTGCCCCTTGGCATCGAGAGGTGCGGGATAGTGATGCTTCCACTGCCAGTCCTGGAACTGCACCCCATTGATATGGCAGCGATTGAGGAAGGCCATCTCCTCGGCGATGCGGGTGCGCTTGGCAGCAGGGTCTCCCCCATCGTCAAAGTCCGCCACGAAGCCGTAGCGGGGGAAGCGTCGCCAGTCACTGGACACATCGACGGCGATGGTAGCGATGACCAGCTCACATTCGGCGGAGCGCGTATAGACCTCTACGAGGTAGCCCTGAAAGTCCCGCCGTGGAGGGCGCCATGACCAGCGTCCAGCCTTCACCACCTCGGCATAGGGGACCTCAGCGAGGATCTGTGCTCCGTGGCGGTAGCGGATGAAGAGGGCGGAGGGAGGTGTACCCGAGGCAGTGAGGTGTACCATCTCACCTGGTAGATAACAGGCCTTATCGGTAGAGAGCTCCATACGGGGTAGTGTGGGCTCTTGAGCTTCAGCAGAGAAGAGGAGAGCTGCAGAGAGGGAGAGGCTCGAGATCATCTTCGGCATACGCATACAGATATTATATATAGATAGAGTGTGTGGGGTATCATGAGGGCGAGCAAGGGCACAAAGAGAGGAGGCTGAGCACAGGCATAGTGCCGTAGCTCAGCCTCCTTATCTATATAGGATAGGCGGATTACTTCAGGGGCTTGAGACCCTTCGTATCCTTAGCCTCTACGATGCTGATAGCATAGCCACCGCCAGCTACCGAATGGAGCTTGAGGACTGACTTAGCCGTGACCAGTCCCTTGGTGATGGTATAGGCCTGTGGGTTGGTCTTGTAGTCGGCATCGGGAGCATCGGCATAGACCGTAGCTACATACGTCTTCCCCTTATCGAGGAAGTCCAGACGCAGGGTCGAGTTGTGTGGCTTCAGCCCCGTGACGCTACCGACGAACCAGCTGCTGGAGCCCTTTGCCTTACGAGCTGCGGTGATGTACTCCATAGGCTCAGCCTCGAGGTAGATAGACTTATCCCAGTCAAGGGCAACATCCTTGATAAACTGGAAGGCATCGAGGTGCTTCTCATAGTTCTCGGGGAAGTCAGCAGCCATCTGCAGCGGGCTGTACATCGTCACATAGAGAGCGAGCTGCCCGCCGATGGTGGAGTTGGCACGTGAGCCATTGGAGCACTGCATCTCGAAGATACCAGGCGTGTAGTCCATGGGGCCACCCTGCAGACGCGTGAAGGGAAGGATAGCCGTATGCCCAGGGGTGATCCCGCCGAAGGCCTGATACTCCGTACCACGTGCGCTCTCGTTGCCGATGAGGTTAGGATAGGTACGGCAGAGCCCCGTAGGACGGACAGCCTCGTGGGCATTGACCATGATCTTGTAGTCTGCAGCACGCTCGATGGCATGCTGGTAGTGATTGATAGCGATCTGGCTGTAGTGGTGCTCACCACGAGGGATGAGGTTGCCGACATAGCCGCTCTTCACCGCATCATAGCCATAGTCCTTCATCAGCTGATAGGCCCGGTCCATGTGCTTCTCGTAGTTCATGATGGACGAGGAGGTCTCGTGGTGCATGATGAGCTTCACACCCTTAGAGTGGGCATACTCATTGAGCGCCTTGATATCGAAGTCGGGGTAAGGCGTCTGGAAGTCGAAGACATATTCCTTAGAGTTGCCGAACCAGTCTTCCCATCCGATATTCCAGCCCTCGACAAGGACACCACCAAAGCCATGCTGAGCGGCGAAGTCGATGTAGCGGCGGACGTTCTCATTATTTGCCGAGTGACGGCCCGAGGGCTTAGCCTTCGCGTAGTCGGTGATGCCGAGCTTGACGGAGGGGAACTGAGAGGTATAGGCCCAGTCACCCTTACCCGAGATCATCTCCCACCATACGCCGACGTACTTCGTGGGGTGAATCCAAGAGGTATCCTTGATCTTACAGGGCTCGTTGAGATTGAGGATGAGGTGCGAGGAGAGGACCTTGCGTGCGTCGTCGGTGATCATAATCGTACGCCAAGGGCTCTGGCAGGGCGTCTGGAGGTAACCCTTGATGCCCTGTGCATCGGGAGTCAGCCAAGAGCGGAAGACCATGTTCTTATCATCGAGATTGAGGTGCATCGCAGGATAGTTCACCAGCGCAGCCTCGTGGAGATTGATGTAGAGGCCATCGTCCGTCTTGAGCTGCAGAGAGGTCTGCACCCCCGTCTCGGAGAAGGAGGTCTGCGAAGCATTGTCCGTCACCTTCTTCTTGAAGAGCGGGCGGATCTCACTAAGGCGTGAGCGCGAATACTCGTACTCCTGCGTGTCGTAGTCACCAGGGATCCACCAAGCGATATGGTCACCCGTGAGGGCGAACTCAGTGCACTCCTCCTTGACGACGAAGTAATTCAGCTTACTGCCCTCCTGTGGGAACTCGTAGCGCAGACCGACGCCCTCGTCATATACACGGAAGCGGAGGTTCATCACACGCCCCGTCTTCTCCTGGATGAGACCCACCAGCAGCTCCTTGTAGTGATTGCGGATAGTCTTATTCTCGCCCCAGACAGGCGTCCAGGTCTCGTCAAAGGTCGAGGTCTTCGCCCCCGTCTGCGTGAAGCCCTCGAGGAGGCTCTCCGCATTGTGAAGCTCGTAGCCGAGGCGACTGGGCTTGATGACGGGCTTACCTCGGAAGGAGACCGAATAGTAGGGCTTGGAGTCACGGAGGGTGAAGGTCAGCTTCATCTCACCGTTGGGGGATGTCACCTCGGAGGCTTGGACTCGACCAGCGAGCCCCAGACACACGAGGCACATAAGCATAAAGAATCTTCTCATATCTGCTTAGCTATATGAATGGTATGGGTATAAACTCTTAGAGATAGGCATGCCCCAGCCCGCACTTGGGCTGGGGCATACTACGAGCCTGCCCGCATCAGGCAACAGGCTCTACTCAACATTAAATAGATGCTCGGAGCGGAGGATCTTACAGCTTCGTGAGCTTGAGGATCTTACAGCCATGCGCGGGGATCTCTGCGGAGATCGTGCCTGAGACCGTACCTTCATCCTCATGCGTCCAGAGGTTGCGAGCCTTCCACGAGCCGTGGATACCGATCTGTGAGAGCGTGACGGAGCGCGTGGCGGCAGACTGATCACGGTTGAAGAGACCGACGACCCAAGAGCCGTCCTTCAGCTGCCCGTACCAGATCTCGCCATCGATACCCCAGAGGTCACGCTTGTAGGGCTGACCGACGAAGCCGTCCTTCTGCAGGGCGAGCAGCTCTTCATTTTGGAAGAAGGTGAGGTCATGAGCATTGGGGTAGTCCGTGACAGCGATAGGCCCACCTGCCATCAGAGGCAGGGAGATAGCCGAGCGCTTCTCGTCATCGCTGGCGAAGGAGCCGAGGCGGATGAAGTCTCCATCGAGACGGACCTTGCCACGCCCCGAGATCTTCGACCAGTTGATGAAGCCGTCAAAGGCATTCTCTGAGTTAGGCCAGCCACCACGTAGCGAGCCACGGTTGTTCTCCGAGAAGCGGTACCAAGAGCCTTCGAGAGCGTCGGCATTGATACGGATCATATTGCCAGCGTACTTCTCAATGATTGCATTGTTCTTGAGGTGAGGCATGACGAGGGAGACATAGACGCCGTACTTACGGGCGTACTTATTGATCCACTGCATCCCACGCACATAGCGCTCACGACCATAGCCACGGTCGATCTGGTCGCTGTAGTTCATGCCGTCTTCATACCAAGAGAGGAAGTCCATACGGATGAAGTGCACGCCCATATCAGCGTAGTGCTTGAAGAAGGCCTCGAAGTGCTGCTCAGCTCCAGGGTGATCGGTGAGCACCCAACCGAACTGATCGTTCTTCGTGGGGTGGAGGACATCCTTATCCTTCTCGGGATTGTAGCGCAGGCTACCGACGGTGATGCCGTCAGTACCTGGGATGATCGCATTGGGATTGCTATAGTGCAGCCAGAAGGGATTGTCGTAGACCCCGAGCTTGAGGCCCTTAGCCTTGAGCTTGGCGATGATCGTCGAGAGCTCGATCTCGGGAGAGCTCTCATCCTTCTGAGAGCGGCTGTAGCGCGTCATATATCCGTCGTCCCCACCCATAGCAGCGAAGCCATCGGTGACGAGCATATCGTAGCCGTAGGGCTTGAGCTTGGTAGCGACGAAGTCGATAGCTTCATCCCAGTCCTTCTCGGTGAAGATATTGGGGAATGAGCCGTCCTTCTCCTGCTGACGCAGGGCGCCATAGACGCTCCAGTAGAGCGGAGCATAGTCCATGCCGGGGTCTTGAGCCAGTGGCGTCAGGCCCTGTGTAGGGTCGACCTTATCGACACTGAGGTCACTCGTCACGTCCCACGTGTTGCTATTGCAGCTGGTCATAAGAGCTGCCAGCGCCAGTGCGGCGATGAGATATTTCTTCATATTCCTATTGTCTTGTTAGAGTCGTCGGCTATGCACCGATATACGTGACGTTGATCTTCTTAGTGGAGAAGTTGATAGTGATCTTGTAGGTCCCTGCCTGCGTCACCTTCCACTTGTGGTCAGCACCGCCCTTGACGACGTCGCCAGCACTGATGCCCGAGGCATTCACCTCCGTATCAGCCTGAGGGGCCTGAAGCCAGTCACCAGAGAAGTCATCGTTGGTCGAGGTGAGAGCCACCTTGAACTCCCCAGTACCGAGAGCACCCTGCCATGAGAACTCGAGGGGCGAGGAGCTACTCTTCGTCATCGCCGTACCCTTGATATCCCAGCCCTTAGGCGTAGCATCACCGACGAGGCGTGCCTCAGCAGTAGCGATACTCGTGCTGGCACCACCGACGTATTCGGCGGTGAGCTTGTGCGTCTTCATATCGATGGTGAGGACGTAGTTGCCAGCCTTCGTGACCTTCCACTTATTGTCAGCACTCTTATTGGTACCAGCGACGACGTCCAGTGCGCTGGTCGTAGCGTCCGAGATCTCGACATCGGCAGCCGAAGCATAGAACCAGTCCTTAGCTACGTCATCGAAGCCACCGGTATTCGTAGCCATGAGCTTCAGTGCTCCAGCCTTGAGCTCGCCAGCGTAGACGAACTTATGCTCACCGACCTTCTTGAAGGCAAGCGCCTCGCCGATATTCCAGCCGCTGGCAGCATCGCCAAGAGCGTAGAGCGTCTCGGTCTTCCAAGGATCGCTCTTAGGGGCAGCGGTGAAGGACTCTACCTTGATCGTACGGTTCGTGACGTCGAAGACGAGCTTATACGTCCCAGCCTCGGTGACCGTCCACTTATTGTCTGCGCCACCAGCGACCATACCCTGCTTGGACACCCCTTCGTGGCTGAGCGTCACACCAGCTTCGGGAGCCTGGATGTAGGGGCCCGCGTAGTCCTTGAGGACGGTAGCGTCAGAGACGAGCTTGAATTCACCCGTCTTCAGTGCACCCTCATAGGTGAACTGCAGGGGGCTATCAGAGGTCTTCGTGAAGGCCGTAGCCTCCGTCGTTGACCAGCCCGCGGGAGTAGCGTCACCGATGAAGCCTAGCGTAGAGGTCGTGATAGGTGTCATGGGCTCTGCGCCCTCATAGACAGCCTGGATCGTGCGCTCACGCAGATTGATCGTCAGCAGATAGGTACCCGACTCGGTGACCTTCCACTTCGTGTCGTCACCACCTCGGCGGACGCTGATGCCACTCTCGGCGACACCCTTGCTATTGATCTCTGTGTTTGCCTTCGGAGCATAGATGAAGGTCGCCCCCCAGTCGCCCTTAGCGAGAGGGAACTTCAGCTCCCCTGCGGCGAGACGGCCATGGTAAGTGAAGACAAACTTATTGCTGGCATCGCGTACCAGCTCGGCAGGATTGTCGATGCTCCAGCCCGCAGGCGTAGCGTCACCTACCATATAGAGATGGTCGACCTTGAGAGGGAGCTCCTCGTCGATGACTACGATGTCCTTGTCATCATGGCATGACTGGAGGACCGCTGGGACGGCGAGCACAGCGAGAGCCCATATCCCATACTTGAATATTCTGTTCATGTCTAATCTGTGTGCTTTAGAGATTACACTTTAGTATGTAGTGGAGTTAGTAGCCGGGGTTCTGCTTGAGGTTGCGGTTAGCCCCAAGGATATCTCGGTGAAGCGGGAAGATGAGCGTGTGGCTATCTGCATCAGCCTTCTTATCCCACCAAGCATCAAGGAACTTCCCGAAGCGGATGAGGTCAATACGGCGACGCCCTTCGGCGAAGAACTCACGGCCCCATTCGGCGAGCATCTCCTTGAGATCAAGCTGTGCCATACCCTCGGGGGCGTAGAGAGCCGTCGACCAGTCGGCAGATGGGTAGTTACGCTTACGGACGCTATTCAGCAGCTGGGCAGCAGTGGTCGCATCGCCACTGCGGAGCTTGCATTCGGCGAGGCTGTAGATGATCTCAGGCAGGCGGATCTCACAGTAGTCTGCCTCGAGCTGCCCTGACTCATCGTCAGAGTAGAGAGGATACTTGGCGAACATCCAGCCAGAGTTATCGTCCCCGTCCTCCAGACGGCTCTCAGACGTAGCGAGCCACTTATTCCCGTCGGTACCGCCGAACTTCCCTACGGCATCACGCAGGTCAAGCGTGTAGCGCCCGTTGTGATCCTTGAGGTAAGCCGTCTGCCCCTTGTCATCCGTGTAGGAGATCTTGCCGAAGATGAAGAGCCCTTCGCGGCGGTTGTTGCCGAGGTTCGTGTACATCTTCAGGCGGACATCGGAGGGATATTGCTTGAAGCGCTCGATAGGCATACCCAGCTCATAGGTGTACTTCTCACCCTTGGGGTTGTAGCTGGGAGAAGCCGAGTACTTGATGTTGTGCGTACCGACCTTATTCTTCGTATCCTTGAGCCAGTCACTGGCCTTAGAGGGGACAGACCACCAGAACATATCACCATTGTAGTGCCAGTGTGTACGACCCGCCGAGCCTGGGAAGGCGAAGATGACTTCGTCGGAGGTCTGGTTGTCCCAGTCGAAGGCAGCATCCCAGCGGTCAGCGACCTTGTATGAGCCGTACTTGCCGTCGAGGATATCCTGAGCGTACTGCGCACACTCGGTGTAGTGATCTTCACCGATGTAGACCTTCGCATTGAGGTAGAGGCGCACCAAGAGGGCTGCGGCACTGGCCTGCGTCCACTGACCTTGCGCGGCCTGATTGCCACCGAGAGACGTCTTGCGAGTCAGCTCGGGCAGGGCGGCCTTCAGCTCAGATTCGATGAAGTCATAGACCTTGCGAGGCTCTACCTGACCCGTGGAGTTCTTACTCGTGTCGTAGTAGCTCACCGCCAGAGGGATGTTGCGGAAGGCATCCAGCAGACGGAGGTAGAACCACGCACGTAGTACTCTATTCTGCGCCTTGAGGTTCTTGAACTCCGCATCGGAGAACCCGAACTTCGCGGCTGAGCGCTGCTCAAGGTCCTCGATCACGAGGTTAGCCTGCATGATCCCTTGGAAGCAACCATTGTACTCCGTCTGGGCTTCACCATTGGTCGTGAGCCACTCATGGCGGTGCATACGTGCCCAGCGTCCACCATCATCCCACCAGTCTTCACGGGTGGGGGTGATGAGCTGGTCAGCGGACTCTTCATTGAGCACGTGGCGGCTCTGCACGCTCCAAAAGGCGTGCTCGAAGGGGCGGAAGACGGCACGGATGACGTCCGACTTCGTGTTATAATAGTTCTGTGAGGCGACCTGATCGTAGAGATTCTCGTCCAGGTTAGTACATCCCACGAGGCTGGCAGCGACGAGCGCACCTGCCATATATTTCATTGTCCTTCTCATTGCTTACTCTGTATGATGTCACAGACAGTGATGTCCATCAGTAGATTAGAAGTTGACCTGCGTACCGATCATAAACTGACGGGTCGAGGGGTAGTACGAGCGGGAGCCCGTAGCCCCAGGGTTCAGCCCATTGACCTGATAGTTCGAGGGGTCGATACCAGAGAACTTGGTGATGGTAAAGAGGTTGCTCGCCGTAGCGTAGATGCGTACAGCATCGATGTACTTCTTCTTCAGACTCAGCGTATAGCCGAGGCTGACTGAGGAGAGCTTGAGGTAGTCCCCTGGCTCGAGGAAGTAGTCGGAGACGATGGGGTTCTGCGAGACGATCTTATTCTTGCTATAAGCCTTGTCCATCACATTGCCCTGGAAGTTCCGCGTCCCATAGTAGAAGTCGTGGATATTGAAGAGGTCGAAGCCGAGTGCCGTCTGGAAGAAGAGCGAGGCATCGATATTCTTGTAGCGCAGCGTGTGGGTCATCGAGCCGGTGAACTGAGGCAAGCCATTGCCCACATACTGGCGGTCATCGTCGGTAGCATTATCAGCAAGGACCTTATCGCCGTCCTTGTCATAGACTATCCAGCGTCCCTGAGGATCTACCCCAGCATACTTCAGCATATAGAAGTTCCCGATACGCTTGCCCTTCTCGATACGCTGCAGGTTGTGGAAGGGATAGGGATCCTCCGTGCCGACGACGTCGTAGTAGTCCTGCCCGACGAACTTATCATTGCTGAAGTCCACGAACTTATTGCTCATCGTAGCCCCGATGACATTGATCGTGTAGGTGAAGTCCTTCGTCTTGACGGCATTCCACGTGAGGTCGAATTCGAAGCCGCTATTGCGCATCGTACCTACGTTGACGAAGGTCGAGGTGAAGAGATAGGGAGGTACCGAGACATTGTAGTCACCGAGGAGGTCCTGCTGCTTACGGCTGTAGTAGTTGAAGGAGCCGTAGAGGTCACCACCGAAGAGCGTCCAGTCGAGACCGACGTTCCAGTTCTGGCCCTTCTCCCAGCGCAGGTCAGGATTGACGTTCTTGCCAGGTCCCCATACCTGATAGTACTTACCATTATATAGGTAGTAGCCGAAGCCCGACATCGTGTTGAGCGAGCGGTAGCTGTCGAAGGACTGGTTCCCCGTGATACCGAAGTCACCACGGAGCTTAAGGTCCGTGAGCCAGCTCTTCGTCCCAGCCATAAAGGCTTCGTCAGAGATACGCCAGCCGGCAGAGATAGCGGGGAAGTTCCCCCACTTATGGTGCTCACCGAACTTCGACGAACCTTCGTGACGGAGTGAAGCCGTCAGCATATAGCGGCCCTTCCAGTCGTAGCTCACACGACCGAAGAAGGAGATGAGCTTGGAGTCATTCTTATAGGACCCCATACCGAGCTCCCCTTCATCCTTAGCGTAAGTACCGCTACCGAGGTTGTTGTCCTCGAGCGCATCGTTGGGGAAGTCCTTATTCGCAGCGTTCAGCCCTGAGTACTGCTCATACTGATAGGAGTACCCTGCCATCACCTTGAAGTTGTGATTGCCGAAGGAGTTGGCGTAGTTCGTGACCCACTCGAGGGTACGTATAGCACTCTTCGAGTAGTCCTGCGAGGCCTCACCTTCACGACCGGCATTGATCGCCAGCGTGCTCGTCGAGGGGCGGAACCACTGATTGTAGTTGTCATACTGGTGGTCAGCGAAGGTCAGCTGCGTGGTCAGCGTCTGACGATCCTCCTTATTCAGGAGCAGAGGCAGGAGGTTGAGCTTGACGGTACCGTCCCAATCGAGGAGCTTCGTCGTACCCGTGCTCTTGTCCTTCTTGAGGAGCTCGAGCGGATTGTAGCCAGCAGCCTGCCCCTTGAAGTTGTAGTAGAGCGAAGGATCCTTGGGGTCCATGATAGGCGTCGTGGGGTTAGCCTCGACGGCATTGCGGAAGACGTCCCAAGAGGCATTCTTGCGGTAGGCGATACGGGGAGCGACATTCAGCGAGAAGGTGATGAGTCCACCCTTCGTCGTATGGTTCAGTGCGACACGCGCACCATATTCCTCACGCCCCGAATAGAGATCGATACCATTAGCGCTGCGGTAGTCAGCCGACACACGATAGTTCGAGCGAGCACTACCACCGCTGAGGCTGAGCGAGTGCTGGGTACGTGCCCCGATGCGGCTCACCGCATCAAGCCAGTCGACACTACCTCCGAGGTCGTAGCCGACGCCCGAGGCCAAGCGGTTCGCACGATACTCATCAGCACTGAGCATATCGAGCTCACGCTTGATGACGTCGAAGGAGACCGTACCCGTGTAGGTCGTGTGGAGGTTGCCGTCACGGGCGCCCTTCTTCGTCGTCACGAGGATGACCCCATTGGATCCACGCGTACCATAGATAGCACTGGCAGCTCCGTCTTTGAGGATGTCGAAGCTCTCGATATCGTTGGGGTTGAGGTTCGTCAGATTACCACCAGGCACCCCATCGATGACGATGAGTGGGCCGAGGCCTGCAGCACGGGAGGAGACCCCACGCACCTGGATGCTTGCCTGATTGTTGGGGTCACCTGCTCCGGTATTCGTGATGCTCACACCAGCGACCTTCCCCTGGATCATCATCGAGGGGTCGACGGTAGCCATCTGAGAGAAGTTCTTGGAGGAGACGTGGGTGACAGCGGAGGTCAGCTCCTTCTTACCCATCGTGCCATAGCCGACGACGACGACCTCGTTGAGTGTAGCCGCCTCTTCGGTGAGGACGACCTTGATCTCACGACGGCCATCAAGGGCTATCTCAAGGGGCTTGTATCCGACGTAGCTCACACGGATCGTAGCCTTAGGATTCTTAGCCTTGAGGACGAAGTGCCCCTTGGCATCGGTCATGGTACCATTGGTCGTACCCTTCTCGAGGACGGTCGCCCCGATGATAGGCTCACCTGCTGGATCAGTCACGGTACCCTTGACGCTTACGCTCTGGGCAAAGAGGCTGACCGAGGTGAGTACCAAGGTCGATGAGAGGAGTAGTCGCCGCAGCGAGGTATCCACGCTTTGTACAGTTTCCATCATTGATATGTAGGTTAGAATTTTTATCCCAACAGTTAGGTATCTGGCGACTCGGATGAGTGGCTGAACCGTAGCTCACCTGGATCGCTACCAACGAAGATAGACGAAATGCATACGCGAAGAGGGTGAGGTACTAAGTATATAGTTGGTGTAGAAACGTCCACTCTGATACTTAGCAACTTACCCTCTTTTCATAGACAAAAAAAGTAGTGATTATTGGGGCGGATTGGCGCCTTTCAGAGCCTTTTCCCGATCTCCATGACCTGCTTCTCGAGCTCGTCACGATCGCCTCGAGCACGATTGCGCATGCGGGTACGGTAGTTGTAAATCGTCGTCACCGAGTAGCGCAAGAAGTGTGCGATCTTGGTGCTGTCGGTGATGCCGAGGCGGATGAGCGCGAAGACACGCAGCTCGGTATTGAGCTTCTGCCCTGGCTTGAGCTGTACCTGCTCGTCCTCTCGGAGGAGCGCATTGAAGTCCTCGACGAAGGTCGGGAAGAGGTTGATGAAGGTCGTGTCGAAGCTGTCGTAGAACTCTGCCAGCTCCGTCTCGACCTCCTGATTATACGAGGTGAGGGCCTGCTGGATCTCCTTCGTCTTGCCAGCGCTGAGGAGCTGACGCAGGCGCTTACGGAAGCTCTCCATCTTCTCCAGATAAGTCGAGCACTGATCCATGTACTGGGTGATGTAGGCCTCCTTGAGATACGAGGTCTCGGTGATGAGCTGATTCTGCCGCTTCATCTCCTCGTTGTACTCCACGAGCGTGCGGTTGACCTCATTGAGCTGGCTATTGGCATGCGCCAGATCTGTCTGCGCCTGCTGTAGGGCTTTCTTCTGCTTCAGGACGCTGAAGATGGCGAAGATGAGGCTCACGACAAGGAGGCTGATGGCGATAAGGACCCCTGTGATGACACGCTGTTGCTGCTGCTTCTTCTCCAGATAAGCCTCATTGACGACAGGGAAGGTATCGAGGATCTCGAGGATACGGAGGCGGGCATTACACGCCTTCGCATCAGCCATACACAGCGTGAGGTAGTCGTAGGCTCGGTCGATGTCGCCCGACTGGAAGAGGATCACAGCGAGCTTGCGCAGGGCGATGTACTCACGTGTATCGCTCTGCATATCGCTGATAGCGGCCAGCGTGTAGTAGTGTCGGGCCTCCTCGATACGCCCCATGTGGTAGTAGGCCTCGGCGATGGTGTAGTGGTAGCCCGCATCGAAGCGCCCATCGCCCGTCGGCGTGAAGGGCAGGAGCTCACGTAGGGCCTCGGCATACTTGCCATGGGCGGTCAGCTTATCGGCATAGATCATCCGATACATATTCGACCCCGCCTCATAGATCGTCAGCAGCGAGTCGCGGAAGTCATCGGTGAGGCTGGCATAGGCCGCTTTCTCTTGCGCCGTCACGGCATAGTCCGCCATGAGGCCGAAGAGGCTTCGGCAGAGGTGGAAGAACTGGCTACGCTGCCCTGGGAGGACGCCCCCCTCACGCAGAGGCTTGATGATCTCATCGGCTTCCTTGAACATCCCGATCGTCATCAATGCCGTAGCCCGATGGAGCAGGGCGTTCTGCTTCTGCTCCTCATTGCCCGCCTGCTGTGCCAGCTGGGAGAGTGCCGTAGCATAGAAGAGTGAGGAGTCGGTATTGTATGAGCGGTTCTCCTGCCACAATGCCTCGTAGAGGTTCATACGCCCCTCCACGTTCCCTGCACTCAGCTTACTCAAGCTCTGTCGCAGGGTCTCTAAGGCCTCCTCCTTGCGCTGCATGTAGGATGGGCGCTGCTCGATCGTCTGATTGAGCTTCACCAAAAGGCTATCCGAAGAGCCTGCCCACAGCGAAGGGAAGAAGGAGAGGAAGACAGCGATAACGGCCATCCACTTTAGAGAATTCCGCTTGATCATAACCCCAAATTTAGAAAGTATCCTTGATTTATCAGCAAAAGCGCGTGAATTCAGCAGGGTTCCCGTCATGGGATCTCCCACCTATGACCGCCCTCTCCCATCCTCTTTTTTTCTTATCCAGCACAGGGAAAAGTGTCCTTCTCGCGAATGAAAAAGCGCCTTCACGCAGTGGTTTTCCTCTGTCTATGTACGTAGTCTTAAAGACCAGGCACGTCAATCCAAATATCCACGTACGTAGATATTAGAGCCACGTACGTAGTCCAAACTTATCTGCTACTCGTCCATAACTTTTCTCCCTTCGCAGAGCAACAATCTAACATAGGTCACTTCACAAAGCTATATAGCTTTCTTCACCATCCTATATAGCTCTACCCACGTACCTATATAGGTCATCGCAGCGATCCATATAGGTCAGCCCGCCGACCAATACGGTTCGCACACCCTTACTACGAAGGCGCAGAAAAGCCCGCCGTAGAAAGGCCGTTCCTTGAGGTAACTTTTGCCCCACGAAAAGGAATAGCACGGCAGGCTCCATACGTGGGGGAGAAGCCGTATCTTCGCAGTGTGAAACAGGTCGATACAAATCCATCCCGCCCTACCTTCCAGCCGCCCCTCATGACGGGGCTTTCTGAGCAAGGCGTCTCCCTCTCCCAGCCCCTTCCGCCTCACAGCCGTCGCTCCCTCTCGGGGCTCATGGGTTCTGCCCGTGCCTTCGTCGCTCCGCGCATCCGCCAGGCGGCACCGCTCGTGGCGCTCCTACGTGACGAAGAGGAGGCCGGCTACTTCTATTCGGACTTAGCCCAGCTCTTGGGCGAGGATGGTGTACTCTTCTTCCCCTCAGCCTATCGCCGTGCGATCCGCTATGGGCACCGCGATGAGTCGAGCGCCCTCCTGCGCTCTATGGTACTCAGCGCCCTGATAAGTGCGGCAGCACCAGGCGGCACTCCCCTACCCATCCTCGTCACCTATCCCGAGGCCCTCATGGAGGGTATCCCCCAGGAGAGTGGCACGAAAGAAGAACCCCTCATCATCCATCGGGGGGACGTCATCGAGCGTGACCACCTGCGTGACCAGCTCCTCGCCTGGGGCTTCGAGCGCGTGGACTACGTCTATGAGCCGGGGCAGTTCGCCCTGCGTGGGAGCATCGTCGACATCTATTCCTTTGCCTCCGAGCTCCCCTACCGTCTGGACTTCTTCGATGACGAAGTCGAGAGCGTGCGCTGCTTCGAGGTCGATAGCCAGCTCTCCGTACGTCAGCTCACGGAGATCACGCTGAGTCCCGACCTCTCTCAGGGTTCGGGCAACCTCACTTCACTCATCAGCCTACTCCCTGCAGACACTCAACTCCTCCTCTCGGGTGGCGGATCGCTGAGTACCCGACTTGAGATGACTTGGACCGAAGCCCCACTGCTGCAAGATGGCGAAGGCTTCGAAGACCTGGAGGCGCTGCGTCGTATGCTCATCGAGCCCAGCCAGCTCTTCGCCGAGATCCAGGCACTCTCAGGCTACGAGCTGACGGACGAGGCTACACCGAATGGCCTGCACTTCCACACCACACGCCAGCCCCTCTTCCACAAGGACTATGATGGTCTGGCCGCCCAGATCCGTTCTTGGCGTGCCGACGGCTATACCATATATATATGTGCAGCGAGCCGTGAGGGTCACGAGCGTGCCCGCGACATCCTCACCCCACGCCTCAGCGAAGCCGAGCTACCTACAGAGGTGACCCTCAGCCTGCACGAGGGCTTTGTCGACGAAGACCATCGCTGGGTACTGCTCACCGAGCACGAGCTCTTCGACCGCTACCACAAGTACACCCTACGTAGCGACAAGGCCAGCTCGGGGAAGGTCACACTCTCGCTGAAGGAGATCCAGAGCTTCAGCCGTGGCGACCTCATCGTCCACGCCGACCACGGTATCGGGCGCTTCGACGGCCTGGTGAGCATGCCTCAGGGCGACCACATGCAGGAGTTCGTCAAGCTTGTCTACCGCAACAATGACACCATCTATGTCAACCTGCATAGCCTGCACAAGCTCTCCCACTACCGCTCGGGCGAAGGGGGGAAAGAAGTCACGCTCAGCGCCGTCGGCTCAGGGGCATGGCAGCGTATCAAGGAGCGCACGAAGAAGCGCATCAAGGATATCGCCCGTGATCTGATACGTCTCTACGCCAAGCGCCGTGAGACAGAGGGCTTTGCCTTCAGCCCCGACACCTACCTCCAGCACGAGCTCGAGGCATCGTTCGCCTTCGAAGACACCCCCGACCAAGCCGCTGCCGTCACCGCTGTGAAGGCCGATATGGAGCGCCCCTATCCGATGGACCGCCTCCTCTGTGGGGATGTCGGCTTCGGGAAGACGGAGGTAGCCGTGCGTGCCGCCTTCAAGGCTGCTACCGACGGCAAGCAGGTCGCCGTCCTCGTCCCTACGACGGTCTTGGCATACCAGCACTACCGCACCTTCTCCAAGCGACTGAAGGACTTCCCCGTCCGTGTCGACTACATCTCCCGTGCCCGCACGCCGAAGGAGCTTCGTGCCATCCTCGCAGATCTCCGTGAGGGGAAGATCGACATCATCATCGGCACGCACCGTCTGACGAGCAAGGACGTAGCGTTCCACGATCTTGGCCTCCTGATCATCGACGAAGAGCAGAAGTTCGGCGTCGCCACGAAGGAGAAGCTCCGTCAACTACAGGTCAATGTCGACACGCTCACGATGAGTGCCACGCCTATTCCCCGTACCCTACAGTTCTCACTGATGGGTGCGCGTGACCTCTCGAACCTCAACACCCCGCCAGCCAACCGACGTCCCGTAGAGACCCTCCTCACGCAGACCACCCCGCAGATCATCCGCGAGGCCGTGGGCTTCGAGATGAGTCGCAATGGGCAGGTGTACTTCGTCAATAGCCGCATCAGCAACATTGAGAACCTCGCCGCCCTCATCCAGCGCGAGGTCCCCGACGCACGCATCGCCGTCGCCCACGGGCAGCTGGCACCGAAGGAGATGGAGCAGATCCTCATCGACTTCGGCAACCACGAGTACGACGTCCTCGTGGCGACGAAGATCATCGAGAATGGCATCGACGTGCCGAACGCCAATACCATCATGATCCACGACGCGCACCACTACGGCCTGAGCGAACTGCATCAGCTCCGTGGCCGTGTAGGACGTAGCGACCGCAAGGCCTTCTGCTACCTCCTCACTCCTCCGCTCGAGGGCCTCAGCGAAGACTCCAAGCGCCGTCTACGTGCTATCGAGAGCTTCAGCGATCTGGGCAGTGGCATACGCATCGCCCTGCAGGACCTCGACCAGCGTGGTGCGGGCAACGTCCTCGGTGCTGAGCAGAGTGGCTTCATCACCGACATGGGCTACGAGACCTATCAGAAGGTCTTCTCCGAAGCTATCCGAGAGCTCAAGGCCGATGAGTTCGCACACGTCTATGCCGACGACGACAAGCAGAGTGACGGTAGCGAGCTTGCAGACCGCTTCGTCGTCGAGACGCAGGTAGAGAGTGACCTCGAGCTTGCCCTTCCCGACGAGTACGTACCCTCGGACAGCGAGCGTATCCTCCTCTACCGTGAGCTGGACAGCCTCAGCGAAGACAAGGAGCTCGAGGACTTCGCCTCCCGACTGCGCGACCGCTTCGGTGCCCTTCCCCCAGAGACCGAGGAGCTTATCCTCATCCCTCGCCTACGCCGTCTCGGCCATCACCTCGGCATCGAGAAGGTCGTACTCAAGGGTGGCTCTATGAGTCTCCACCTCATCGCCGATACCTCCAGCCCATACTACGCCTCGGAGACCTTCGGCCGACTCCTCGAGTACGTGGCACGCAACAGCCGTCAGTGCGAGTTCGTCCAGCGATCGGGTCGCCACATCATCCGCGTGCATCATATCCCCTCCGTCGCCGCAGCTATCACCGTGATGCAGCACATCCTCCAGCGTCACATCGAGGGGACACGAGCCTAACCACACGACCCACTACCATCACCTGACTATCTATGAGCTACATTCATCTCATCACCGGCGGCGAGCGCTCTGGCAAGAGCACCTATGCCGAGAGCGAAGCTCTGCGCCTCAGCGAGAGCCCCGTCTATCTGGCCACGGCCCGCGTCTGGGACGAAGAGTTCCGCCAGCGCATCCTGCGTCACCAGGAGCGTCGCGGGCCCGAGTGGACGAACATCGAGGAGGACATCCGCCCCTCCAAGCACGACTTCACGGGGCGCGTCGTCCTCATCGACTGCATCACGCTCTGGGCGACGAACTACTTCTTCGATATGCAGCAGGACGTCGATCAAGCGCTCGAAGCTCTCAAGAAGGAGTTCGACACGCTCGTCCAGCAGGATGCCACCTTCATCTTCGTCACCAATGAGCTGGGTATGGGCGGCATGTCCGAGTCCCGCACACAGCGCCTCTTCACCCAGCTACAGGGGTGGATGAACCAGCATGTAGCCGCCCGCGCAGACCGCGTCACCTTGATGGTCAGCGGCCTTCCCCTCACCGTCAAGGGCTGACCTCACCCTGATTACTCCCTATCACAATGCAAGACTTCGATATCCGTCCCATCCCCGAGGAAGAGATCTACCGTGCCCAATGCTATATCGACCAGATCGCTAAGCCTCTGGGCGCTATGGGCAAGCTCGAGACACTCGCCGCACGCCTCGCCGCACTCCAAGATACCCTACAGCCCAGCCTCTCGCCACGTGAGCACTTCGTCTTCGCTGCCGACCACGGCATCGAGACCGAGGGCGTAAGCAAGAGTCCGCGTGAGGTCACCCATCAGGTCGTCTGCAGCATGCTACGTGGTGGTGCTGGGATATGCTTCCTTTGCCGACAGCATGACTTCGCTCTGCACATTGTCGACGTCGGGGTAGATCACGAGTTCCCCCTCGAAGGAACAGCACTTATCCACCGCAAGATCCGCCGAGGCACCCGCTCCTTCCTCCACGAGTCTGCTATGACTGAGGAGGAGGTCGACCGCGCTATCTCTATCGGCGTCGTCTCGGTAGATGAGGCCGTTGAGCGCGGGTGTAAGCTCCTCTCCTTCGGCGAGATGGGCATCGCCAACACCTCGACCTCGGCACTCTGGATGTACTACCTCACCGACCTTCCTCTCGAGGAATGTGTGGGTCGTGGGAGTGGTCTTGACAACGAGGGCGTACAGCACAAGCTCGCCATCCTCCGCCAGGCTGTGGACAACTATCGCGGTCCTGTGGATGCCGAAGCTATACTCCGCTACTTCGGTGGCTACGAGATGGTGGTCACCGTCGGGGCGATGCTCCGTGCAGCAGAGCGCCGCGTAGCCTTCCTCGTCGATGGCTTCATCATGACGGCCTGCTTACTTATGGCACGGGCATTATACCCAGCAGTCACTGATTATGCGTTCTATGGACATGCAGGGGATGAGGCGGGGCACGCTCGTCTCCTACGCTACCTCGGGGCCGATCCCATCCTGCGCTTAGGCATGCGTCTTGGCGAGGGGACGGGGGCTATCTGCGCCTTCCCTATCCTCGATTCGGCAGCGCGGATGCTCCGTGAGATGGCCTCCTTCACCACCTCTGGAGTCACCGACTACGTCAGCTCTCCCGAGTAGCTCCGAGCTCATTTGCACACGATTAAGTACCTTTGCCCCATATTCATCACAAGACTAAGTATAGACAGATGACCCTCTCCGACACTTGCCGCCGCGCACTCCTCTTGCTATCGACCGTACTCCTTATATATGTAGGTGCCAGCGCCCAGGGCGGGCGACGCATCCGTGAGCACGAGGTCCAGCGCGAAGAGACGGTGTATAGCATCGCACGTCGCTACGGTGTCGCCATCGATAAGGTCTACGAGCTCAACCCATGGGCCCGCCAGCAGATCAAGGTCGGCGACAAGCTCCTCATCCCTTCTACTCCCGCTACACCTGCCACCACCTCCGCAGCTTCGGCCTCCTCACAGGGTCCGAAGAAGCATCGCGTAGAGACGGGCGAGACGCTCTATGGCATCAGCCGTAGCTACGGCATTGATCTGGCAGACCTCCTACGCGCCAATCCTGGGGTAACCTCCTCCACCGTCAAGGTCGGCATGGAGCTCGTCATCCCTGCTGCTAAGGGAGACAGCGCCACGACCACTGCGCCTAAGAGCGACGAAGGCGAAAGCAGCCTACCCTCACAGGTAGCCGCTTCGCAGACGCGCATCCTTATGCTCCTGCCACTGAAGAAGGACAAGCACTTCGTCGAGTTCTACGAAGGCTTCCTCCTCGGTATGTATCAGCTCAAGAAAGCTGGGATCTCAATGCAGCTCACCACGCTGGATGTGCCCGACGATGAAGCGCTGAATGCCTACATCGATGCTGGCAAGCTTCGTGGTAAGGACCTCGTCATCGGTGGTGTCACCGAGGGGCAGATCCGTGCTATCTCCGCAGCTGCAGGATACAACTACTATATCATCCCCTTCAGCAAGGCCAGTCACCTTGAGACGGGTGAAGGCCGTGTCATCCTGACCAACGCCCACACCTCCACCATCATCGACCGCGTCGTCCCCGCCTTCCTGCAGAAGTACAAGGGCCGTGAAGTCATCTTTGCCTCACGCCCTGGCGACACGGAAGACGGCTTCGTCAGCCAGCTCCGCTCGGCACTCAGCCACGCAGGTCTACCCTTCCGCTCTATACAGGTAGGTAGTGGTGCCATCGGAGGTATCAGCTCGGACGCTGTCGTCGTACCCGTCTCTCCCGACCGCAACCTCGCGATGGCAACTATGGCTGCTATCGGCACGCGCACGAGTGGCGTCACGCTCTTCGGCCACCCTCAGTGGCAGGCCTACGGCTCGCAGTTCCAGCAGAGCCTGCGCCGCTACAACACGACCATCTACTCGACGTTCTTCTTCGATCCTACGCTTGCCGAGTCGAAGGACTTCCTAAGTCAGTTCACGGGATGGTTCAGCCACAAGGTCAGCAACTCCTATCCGAAGTACAGCGTCCTCGGCTATGACCTGGCACGCTACTTCATCCGCGCCTACTCAATGTACGGCCGCAACTTCATCAACAGCATGTCGTCCATCCCTTCGGACGGTCTCCAGCTCGACTTCTACCTCCAGCGTAGCGACGAGGCGAACGTGTACACGAATACCCGCTTCTTCTTCGTTCACTACCCCAGCTCAGGTGCTATCACGCGTGAAGCTCATTAGTTCCCTCCGCCACAGCCTCATCTTGATGTGCCTCCTGCTCGCAGTAGCAGGAGCGCATCTCAGTGCGCAGACGACGAAGGAGCCCTTTGCTCAGTCGGTATCCGTCGGGGTGCATGGTGGTATGACTGCTAGTCGATTCACCTTCGTCCCCTCGGTACGTCAGCGCCTGCACACGGGGCCCGTCGCGGGTATCGCCGTGCGCTACGACGTCGAGCGCGGGGCATCGCTGCAGGCAGAGCTGAACTACCGCCGGGGTGGCTGGCAGGAGCGCTATGATGCCCTCGCCACAAGCTACAGCCGCACGCTCGACTATCTCGAGCTTCCCCTACTCACGCACCTCTACTTCCGCTCGGGAGATATCCGCATCTTCATCAATGCGGGGCCATTCTTCGGCTATCAGCTCGGAGAATCAGCTACCAGCTCGGGCGAGGCGAATATGTCCGCACTGGACTCCACCCGCCACGGTATGGCCGTGCGCGATCGCTTCTTCTGGGGGCTCGGTGGCGGGCCTGGGATAAGCATCCCCATCGGCAAGCGTCAGCGCGTCGAGCTCGAAGGGCGCTTCGTCTACGGACTGGGCAACCTCTGGAGCTCTAAGCGTGGCTCGACCTATGTACAATCGTCGGAGATGTACTTCGGGGCGACGCTGAACTATTTCTTCCGCCTCTGACCTCGCGTCTGCTCACCGAGGGTGCAAGTATAAAATGACTATCTTTGCCCCACATCTCAGCGCGGCAAGAGCTCTGCGCAAGAGGAGATGAGCCCTCGTAGTTCAACGGATAGAACAAGAATTTCCTAAATTTTAGATAGCAGTTCGATTCTGCTCGGGGGTACACACACTATCGCCACGCCCCACCATCCCACAGCGGATGGTGGGGCGTGACGCTTATATCCCTACCGCAAAATCGTGGAGGAAGGCAATTCATCCCTCTATTCCTTCGAAAAGCCAACCAGTACTGGTCGGCGATCAGACCACTACTGGTCACGACGTGAAGTAGTACTGGTCACTATTGCTGACCAGTACTGGTCCACTCAGCGACCAGTACTGGTTCATTTTATCTCCTCTACAACCCCGCACTAATCGTATAATAATAAGGATGTTTGCTTCACCCTAAAAAACGCCCCTTCTCTCCGAAGACCATACACACTACTGGTGCGTGCAGTCAAGGTAATATTCCCCATCACCTCAGGGAGTAATCCGAAGCTAAAACCTTAATCCACTCCTCTTTACCGTAGATTCTCCTTGGTTAGATTATCACTACCTTTGTTTGTCAATCATAATTAATACACTTAGGCGTTTTAATTAAATTATAATCCACAATAACGAATACAAGAATTAAGCCCTCTCTCATGTAGAGCCTCAACACAATACTGCCGTGTTCTATAACAGAGAGCACTAAAGATAAAACAGACTTATCCATGAAAATCGATCTTACCCTTACTTGGTCAGAATGGGCATGCTGGACATTCGCTGGAATATTTATTCTTAGGCTGCTACTCATATTCACACGTACAGAGATCGCCATTTGGGAGGAGAAAAAGGGGAGGAATACCCCCCTATCGTCTGCCATAGAAGGAGGAGGAGTACTGATTGGGCTAGTCCGCTTCATCCTACCACTTATAGTTGTCTGGGATAATTGGAGGGTAGCCTTAGTAATGATCGTTTTAGATGCCGCAGCAAGTTTGTCTGCTCGACTGCTGCTAAAACTATGGATACTCCTGCGTACGAACCCTAAGATCAATGGATATCTAGGAGGCTTGGGGGGCATTGCGTTCTCAATAGCTGGGATATTCGGGATAGTGACATTTTCCACCTTCACCAAGAGTTGTAGTGGATTCTCCAGCAAGGACAGGATACAGGAGATTAAAGAGGCACGAGCCAAGCATCCCATCCCGAGAGAGTTTTACGGATGCAAGATTGGGGAGACAACGATAGATGAATTCCTTAATACAATGGAAGAGTGTGGGCTTCGTGTCGACTATGACTCAGAGGACAATACTTCGACAGAGCATACCATCATACGATATATCACAGATGGTAAGGTCTGGAGATCAAAGACTATGCTCTTTTCCTTTGTAGACAACTATCTTGCATCAATATTATTTACAACCAATATTCGCAGCGACTACGAATACACGCGAGATTCACTACAAAGAGTCTACAAGGATTTCAACACAAATACTGACAAGCAGAGCTCAAGCTTATACACCGACCTTGTTACAGGGATCATATTCGAGCCTGAAAAGGTTGAGAATACGATTGCTCTCGCAGACATAGGAGTATCGAAGCGTATAGGTAGTGAAGTGAGAAAGGGGCAAGTCAACGAAAAGAGTTCTATAAACCCAAAATATGATCCGCTTAGAGAAGCCTATCGAAAGGTCAAAGATTGCGGATATGACGTTCCCTCTTATCATCAATTCCTAACTGACATGAAGGATGAAACAAATCGAAACAATCTGTATAACACCCTAGAGAAAGAAGGGATAGACATTGGACTTAGCCGAGATGAATTTCTCTCTTACAAGATTGAGATCCGATAATCACAACAGTCTCCCATAAGCAGTAAATCACAAGAAGAGCGAAGCGGAATGATCTCTAACAACAGCATGAAGATGCATCTGATACTCACCCTTATCTCAGCACTTGCCATAGGTCTTACCACCCTATCTATACCTGAGGCCTACGCACAGACACCGCTAACAAGCAAGCAGCACACACGCGCCATCCAACGTTCTTTCTTTGGATGCAAAATCGGAGAAACAAACCAAACACAGTTTCTGCAATCCATGAAGGCGTATAGCGATATTCAGGTAAAGAAGCAGGACAATTTGACCCTACCACTCAAAGCTCGCTACTATGTATATGGACTTCCCTTTGCAGGAGTACCAACTCGAAGCATCATTTTCACCTTCTACGAAGACGTACTCGTGTCAGTCGTTATGCGCTACTACGAGACTAGCGATAGCGAGTTATTCTTCCACCTATCATTGCTCCCAGAGTACAAAAGACGATATAAAGGGCTTGCCGTAGACCTATCCACCGCTCTATCACAAGAAGAGCAAGCATTAACACATGCACTCTACTACGATGGAACAACAGCCCTACTCATTGGGACAGAGTACTACATTAGATACTTCAACCTCAAGCTCTTCAATAAGATGAGAGCATATTCAACATCTGAACTATAATACCATAAGCCTATGGACAACAAACTACGCGTTGCCCTCAAAGTAATAGGACTTTTTGCGCTAGCTGTATTTATCTAATCTGTGGCAATTCCTTTCTTAGGGTCCATACTCGCTGGAGCGATAGAGCTAAGCATCTACTTCGGAGTAGCCCTTATGCTCCTGCTCCCATTGGCAATTGGTGGATGGCTATTATATCGAGAGTATAAGCAAGCAGACGAAGAAAACAAGCAAAAGTAGTAAAGCACCTTGCAGATAGGAACTCCCTATCTCACACCCGCCCCACCATCCGTAGTGGGATGGTGGGGCGGGGTGCTTATATACCTACCTCTAAGGCGTAGAGGGAAGGCGTTTGCTCCCCTATTTCCTCGCAAATGAAACACTACTGGTATGCGGTGCGAACCTATATTGGTCAGCGGGCGAACCTATATTGGTCGAGATGCAGACCAATATAGGTCGCTGCGTGAAGCTATATAGGTTCGCCCGCCGACCAATATAGGTTCACACCATCCTACTCGGATCTTCACTCCAATTTCCTCAAAATGAAGCCATTTTATTCTGCCTTGTAGCCAGTATCTACAGCTGGAGAAGAGGCAGATCATCTCACCTTGGGCGAGAGGCGAGATGAGAAATTGCAAGAAATTTCGCCGAACATTTGGTCAATTCAAAACTTCGTCGTACCTTTGCAGTGCAAAAGGGAAAGGCAAACCTCCCAGAGCAAATTTGAAATGCGGAAGTAGCTCAGTTGGTAGAGCATAACCTTGCCAAGGTTAGGGTCGCGGGTTCGAGTCCCGTCTTCCGCTCCAATAGGTTTCCATAGTTTTGATGTGTATTTGTTTGATGAGGCATTCTAAGATTCACTTAAGTGATCTTGGGATGTTTCTCTCTTTTATGCCTATTGCATTCGGAGATCAGCCCACTGAAAGGGCACTCCTCTGCGGCACATCATCTGCGCTGCACCTACTCACATCGACCATCGCCCCAGCCCGTATCACCCCTCACTCCATACTATCTTGATCGTCTGCATCGCCGAGAAGCCCAGCGTGGCACGTGACATAGCGAACATCCTCGGAGCCACTGTCCGTAGGACCGACAAAGGTATCGGCCACTACGAAGGCAACGGGTATGCTGTGACCTGGACCTTCGGACACCTCTGCACGCTGAAAGAGCCCCACGACTATACGCCGGGGTGGAAGGCGTGGAGCCTGGCATCCCTGCCTATGATCCCCGAGCGCTTCGGCATCAAGGCCATACCCATCGAGCACTATGAGCGACAGCTCGCCGTCATCGGTCAGCTCGTCGCAGGCGCCGAGATGGTCATCAACTGCGGTGATGCTGGGCAAGAAGGGGAGCTCATCCAGCGCTGGGTACTCCAGAAGGTCGGCTGTAAGGTACCCGTGCGCCGTCTATGGATCTCCTCCCTCACTGACGAAGCGATCCGCGAGGGCTTCGATAAGCTCCGCGACGGCTCCGACTACCAGTCCCTCTATGAGGCGGGCTTAGCGCGTGCCATCGGCGACTGGCTCCTCGGGATGAATGCCACCCGACTCTATACCCTCCGCTATGGCGGCAGCGACCGCAAGCAACCCCTCTCTATCGGACGCGTACAGACCCCCACCCTCGCCCTCATCGTCGAGCGCCAAGAGGCTATCGAGAACTTCAAGAGCGAGACCTACTGGGAGCTGAAGACCCGCTACCGCGAGGTCATCTTCAGCGCTGACAAGGGCAAGTACAGCGACAAGGCAAAGGCCGATGCTGCCCTCAAGAGCATCACGGGCGAACCCTTCACCATCACCAGTGTCAAGAAGAAGGACGGCAAGGAGTCCGCACCGAAGCTCTTTGACCTGACGAGCCTGCAGGTAGCGTGCAACCGTAAGTTCGGTATGAGCGCCGAAGAGACGCTCGCCACCGTGCAGTCACTCTACGAGAAGAAGGTGACGACCTACCCACGTGTCGACACCACTTACCTCAGCGAAGACCTATATCCCAAGGTCGCAGGCATCCTGCGAGGCCTCGTCATCCCACCCTACCTCAATCTGGTGAGCCCGCTCCTCAGTGGCGCCCCCATCCGCAAGAGCAAGAAGGTCTTTGACAATAAGAAGGTCACCGACCACCACGCTATCATCCCCACAGGGCAGTCGCCCTCGGGGCTCTCTGAGACGGAGACGAAGGTCTTCGACCTCATCGCCCGCCACTTCATCGCTGCCTTCTACCCCGACTGCCTCGTCAGCACGACGAGCGTCGAGGGCACAGCAGGCAAGGTGAAGTTCAAGACCTCGGGGAAGGAAATCCTCGAGCCAGGGTGGCGTGTAGTCTTTGAGACCGAGACACCCACCGAGGCGAGCGAAGCCAAGGAAGGCGAAGAGGGCGGAGAAGCATCCGAAGCACTCCTACCGACCTTCACCGAAGGCGAGACGGGCGAGCACATCCCCGAGCTACGCGAGAAGCAGACCCAGCCCCCGAAGTACTACACCGAAGCGACGCTCCTGCGTGCTATGGAGACCGCGGGTAAGTTCGTCGAGCAGGAAGAGCTCCGTGAGGCGATGAAGGAGAATGGTATCGGGCGCCCCTCGACACGTGCCAATATTATCGAGACGCTCTTCAAGCGCGGCTACATCGTCAAGGAGAAGCGCAGCCAGATCCACGCTACCGAGACGGGCCGTCAGCTCATCAAGCTCATCAACTACGACCTCTTGAAGAGCGCTGCACTCACGGGCGAATGGGAGTACAAGCTCCGTCAGATCGAGCGTCGTGAGCTGGAGACGCAGGTCTTCATTGACGATCTCAAGGCAATGCTCTACCAGCTGGTGCAGTCTGTCCTCGCCCCACAGCCGGCACCTGCACCCGCCCCAGCCCAGACAGCCCCCACGCTTCCCGTTGATACAGGTGTCCCCTGCCCCCAGTGTCAGCAGGGTACCCTTCTGCGAGGTCGTGCAGCCTTCGGCTGCTCCGCCTTCCGTGAGGGCTGCACCTTCCGCCTCTCCTATGAGAAGTGCCCCAGCACAGCTTCGCCCGAAGAGCTGAGTGCCCGGCTGGACGATGCGCCTCTCCTCTTCTGATCCCGATGCTCTCCTCTGCAGAAGCACGATATAAATATGGAGCCGTAGACCAAGATCTGCGGCTCCATTCTCGTATCCCGGCAGGGCGTAGAGCTACCAAGAAATAGGGATATTTGGCGGATTGACAACCGGAGGGCATACCTACGGCGTTGTATCTATTAGCGAAAAGTAGCATCTGATGGCAATAGACAGATACGTATACACACCGACCAGCCGTGTGGAGAGGAAGGGATTCCACTCCATAGGGCTCACCCTCCTCTTTACCCTTTTCTTCCTCTCCTTCGCCTGCCCCGCTCTCGCCCAAGAGCGACGAGGGACGCTTTCCAATGGGATGAGCTACATCCTCAGACACAATGCTCAGCCACGCAAGAAGATGGAGGCACGCCTCATCATGTGTGTGGGTTCCTGCACTCAGCGTCCCGACGAAGCAGGCTATGCACACTTCATCGAGCATCTGGCGTTCGGCCGAACGGAGCACTTTGCCGCCGGCGGTATCAAGCGCTACGCAGAGCGTCTCGGCACACGCTACGGCGTCGGGCTGAACGCTATGACGGGTCACGACCGCACCGTCTACATGATCTCCCTCCCCACCGATGAGCCGCACGTCCTCGATAGCACGGCGCTCATCCTCAGCGATTGGCTCACGGGGCTACAGCTCGACAGCCTCGAGGTGGAGCAGGAGCGCAGCATCATCAAGGAGGAGATACGCGCCTACGTACAGACCGATCCCTTCTACGCGCTGAAGGTCGGCACGGGCATCCACAGCCGTAGCCTCCCCGTAGGCACAGCACAAGACATCGACCGTGCGACGGCGAGCGGCCTACGTGCCTTCTACCGCCGCTGGTATCGTCCATCCCTTGCGACCATCGTCCTCGTCGGGGACTTTGACCTCGATGCAGCGGAGAAGAGCCTACGCGCGACCTTCACCACCGCCCCCACCCCAGCCGGCACCTATATCGATCCAGAGCTGCACTACCCGCGTGGCCTACATCTTGAGAGCCATAGCGACACCCTCATTCGCACAGCGACCCTCGACCTCATCTTCCCCCACAAGACCCTCCCCACGCGTACGCTCTCGGAGCTCTTTACGGAGAAGGTCCACCGCATGGCACTCGCAGCATGGAGCCACCGACTGGACAAGATCCGTGGCGCTAAGCTCGCCGACAGCTGGTATCTTGGCCGTACAAGCCACCTCTCCCTCACCCTCGAAGGCAGTCGCACGGCCGAGATCCTCCGTGATCTCCGCGAGGCTATCTCGGCACTGAGCGTACTGCGACGAGGAACCATATCGGAGCGCGAACTCACCCTCCTCAAGGAGCGTGCAAAGTCCGCCCTATACGTCGTCACAGGCGATACGCCCTCGGCTGGCTGGTGCGACTACTACACCGATGAGATCCTCCACGGCGACCACTTCCTCACCGATGAGACAGAGAAGAAGGAGCTTGAGCACCGTATCGACGGCCTACGTGCCAGCGATCTCCGCCCCGCCTTTGACCGCCTCTACCGCTACCTTATGGGGCCGAGCAAGCTGGCGAGCTTCACACACAATGTGCAACTCCCCGAGACAGCGCGCCCACAGCGTGGCGCCATCGAGCGAGCTATCCAGCGCGGGCTCTCCGCCCAGCGCACCCGCCTTACCTTCACTCCGCCTTCGGATGAGGCTACCGAAGAGAAGAAGAGCGCCATCCCACAGCTCCTCGCTCCTCCACAGACGCTCCCTGCAGCTGAGCTCCGTTCATCGAAGATACACCCCGACCTCGGCGTGCAGGAGGCCTATCTCCCCAATGGCATCCGCATCATCCTGCGCCCACTCCCCGAGGCGGACTCCATCGTGAAGATCGCCATCAACCACCCCTCGGGCCTGCGTGACATCCCGCTTGACGAGCAGCCCCGCGTGGCTTCGCTCGCGGCCTACATGGAGCTGGGTGGTATCGCTACCCTTCCCCGTGAGCAGCTCGATAGCTTCCTCTTCGACCACGGCGTAGCACTCACCCTCACCGAAGCCATGGACTGGGGGGCACTCCTCGGTACGGCTCCCACGGGCAAGACGTACAGCCTCCTGCGCCTAATGAAGGAGAAGATGCTACACCCCGAGGCTGCGACGGCTGACTTTGAGGAGTCACGCGAATCACTTATCTCCTCCCTCGGGCGACCCAGCCGTCTGGAGCAAATGCTTGCCCGTGATCCCGAGCGCAAGCTACAGCGCCGTCTGGATAGCATCCTCGGCACCTACATCCCCCAGCGCGAACCTGAGACCGAAGCCGAAGCACGTGCCCTCAGCCTTCCCTATATGATTGACTTCCACACCGACCTGTGGACGCGCACCGAGGGGATGACAATCGTAGTCGTCGGGCGCTTCGACAGCGAAGCTCTCCTCAAGGAAATCTCGGGCGTCTTCGCTGACCTTCCCCAGCGCCCCGCTAAGCCCACCCTCCCATCTACGGGCCAGCTCACGGCAGAGAACTATACCCTCGAAGATATCGATGCTGGCGACGAGACGGCACTGCACAACGTCTACTACGGCACCTACGAGCCTACCCTACGCGGTAGTCTACGCCTCAAGCTCATGCGTGAGCTCCTGCGCAGTCGTCTCATCGATCGCCTGCGCTCCGAGGCAGGCATCATCTATTCGCCCTATCTCTATATGGAGTACCGCCCGAAGCCCGAGCCCTTCGTATGGTTCCGCCTCGAGACGCTTGTGAAGAGTAGCAATGCACCCCTTGCCTGCAAGCTCATCGAGGAGCTGGTCGAAGACCTCCAGACGAAGCTCGCCAGCCCCAGCGAAATAGCCGACATCGCCCGCACCTTCCTCATCAATAAGCGCGAAGCCCTCACTGAGAGCGATCTGGCTCCTTGGCAAGATATGCTCCTGGGTCTCGTGCGTAGCGGGGAGCGCCTCGAAGACTTCGCTCAGTACGAGCAGATCCTTCGCTCCATCACACCCGAGGAGCTCCGCACCACCTTCCGCACGATCCTCAGCCCTCAGCGCCACCTCATCTATTCGATTGTACCCAAGCAATGAAACTCCTCCGTACCCTCACCCTGCTCCTCACGGGGCTTCTCTTCTCCCTCTCCGCATCAGCCCAGAAGACCACCGAGCCCGTCGCCTACCGCCTCGTAGACTCTGTCGGGCGTCCCGTCACCTTCGACAAGCTCATCACACGCACCGCTGGTGCCGATGTCGTCTTCTTTGGGGAGCTGCACAACAATCCCATCAGCCACTGGATGCAGCTCCGTGTCCTCGAGGCCCTGCAGCAGCGTAAGGGGAAGAACCTCACCCTCGGGCTTGAGATGCTCGAGGCAGATATCCAGCTGATCCTCGATGAGTACCTCACCAAGACCATCAGCCCCAAGAGCTACGGCGACGAGGCACGCCTATGGCCGAACTATGAGACGGACTACGACCCCGTCGTCTACTTCGCCAAGGACCATGGTCTTAGAGTCATCGCGACGAACGTACCCCGTCGCTATGCCGATCTGGTGAATCGCAAGGGCCTTCCAGCTCTCGACTCGCTTAGCGCCGAAGCCAAGCGCTATCTGCCCCCTCTGCCCATCGCCTTCCAGTCCACGGAGGAGAGTGCGGGGATGTTCGCTGCTATGGGCGCTCTCGTCCACGGGGATAAGAAGAAGGAGAAGCGCTACCTCGAGGAAGCTCAAGCTGTCAAGGATGCCACCATGGGCTACCGCATCAGCCAGCACCTCCGCCCTCAGCACACCTTCCTCCACCTCAACGGCTCCTACCATTCCCTGCAGAATGGCGGCATCATCCCCTACCTCAGTCGCTACGCTCCCAAGGCACGCATCGTGACGATCACGACCGTCCTACAGGAGGATGTCCAGGCCCTCGAAGAAGCCTACCGCGGTATGGCAGACTTCATCCTCATCGTCCCCGAGGACATGACCCGCACGCACTAAGCTCCCCCATAACCCTACGGAATGAGCAAGCTCAACTTCATCGCCATTGACTTCGAGACAGCTACGCAGAAGCGCAGCTCCATCTGTGAGGTGGGTATCTGCGTCGTCCGTGATAGCAAGATCGTCGAGACGCGCTCGTGGCTCGTACAGCCCGAGGACAATACCTATGCCTATTGGAATATCCAAGTACACGGCATACGACCCGAGGATACCGCCACGGCGCCCTCCTTCCCCGACGTGTGGGAGGAGATTGCCCGTGAGTATCTGGAGGAGTTCGACACGTTCGTCGCCCACAACGCTCCCTTCGACCGCAGCTGTCTGGAGCGCACGGCCGAGCTCTATGAGATCGAGCTCGGTGAGCTGAAATGGGACTGCTCGCTGAAGCGTGCACGGCAGATCTATGACTTCGAGAGCAATTCGCTCGCATCCCTCTGCGACCAGCTTCAGATCACTCGCGGCAGGCACCACCGTGCTGGCGATGACGCCGAGATGTGTGCACGCCTCTACCTGAGGGAGTGGGCTGATGCCCCAGCGAAGGGCAGACGGAGATAAGCATATCAGTACTGCCAGCTATATAAGGCAAGAAATCATATAGGCAGGGGGACGAACTTATATTGGTTCGTTCCCCTGCCTATATTCATATCCCCCCAAAGCATTAGATTAGAGAGGGGTGAGCGAACCTATATGGAGACTGTTGCCGAGAGTCCTGCCCCCTACTTATTGTGCTAAGGCATCGCGCACCCAGCTCTCCGATATGCCTCTCCGAAGTGATACGCAAGCCCTGCGCCTTATCGTGCGTATTTCTCTTATCCAGCGGAGGGAAAAGTGTCCTTCTCGTGAAGAAAAGGGCGCTTTCCCTTAGTGGTATTCTTCTATCTATGTACGTAGTCTTAAAGACTAGGCACGTAAATCCAAATATCCACGTACGGAGATATTAGAGCCACGTACGTAGTCCAAACTTATCTGCCACTCGTCCACAACTTTTATCCCGACGCAGAGCAACAGTCTCATATTGCTCAGCGGGTGAAGCTATATAGGTTCGCCCAGCGACCAATACGGTTCATACGACCCACCTGTATAAGGTAGCGAGGAGTGCCGTATCTTTGCAGGACAAAAGATTTACTACTCACGACAGCAATTCAATGAAAGCCCTCCCTCGAGGTACCGTCCACGGTCTCCTCTTCCTCATCGTCCTGACCCTCCTTGTCCATGCCCTTTCGCTCGTGCCCTTCCTCCACGACCTGCGCCTCAGCCCTATGGTACTCGGCGTCATCGTGGGGATGATCTTGGCCAACACCGTTCGCTCCCAGTTCCCCGAGAGCTGGGATGGCGGGCTGAAGATCGCCAGCAAGCAAATCCTGCGTGCGGGGATCGTGCTCTATGGCTTTCGCTTGAGCTTCGATACGCTCCTCGCCGTAGGTGGTGGCGCTATCCTCATCGACGTGATCATCGTCGCTGGGACACTTATCCTCGGGAACTACCTCGGGCGAGCGCTGGGCTTGGACAAAGACGAACGCTTACTCATCTCCTCGGGCTCGGCTATCTGTGGAGCAGCGGCTGTACTCGCCACAGAGCCCGTCGTAGGGGCGAAGCCACACAAGACGGTCGTCGCCGTAGCGACGGTAGTACTCTTCGGTACGCTGTCGATGTTTGGCTACCCGCTCCTTTACCGTGCAGGGCTATTAGATGCCCTTTCTCCACAAGCTGTCGGGGTCTACACGGGATCTACCATACACGAGGTCGCACACGTTGTCGGTGCGGGAGCTGCGATGACACCCGACATCCAGAGCTCCAGCGTAGACATCGCAGGCATCGCAACGATGACGAAGATGCTCCGTGTCCTCATGCTCGCACCCGTCCTGATGATCCTCGGCTACATCATGCGCCGAGGAAGTGGAGGCAACGCTACCTCGGGGAAGATACAAGTACCTTGGTTTGCCTTCTACTTCCTCATCGCTATCGGGATCAATACGCTACTGGGCATGGGTGCTGAGCACATCGGCCAAGTCCCAGCATATCACCAGCTGACACATATCATCGAGGTCATCGACGGCTTCATGCTGGCGATGGCGATGACAGCGATTGGCTTGGATGCGACCTTTGCCAAGTTCCGCCAGTCGGGCGCTAAGGCCTTCCTCCTCGCCCTCGGGCTGTATGTCTGGCTCGTAGGCGGTGGCTATATCCTCGCTCGCCTGCTGGCATAGCCACGGGAGCGATAGGAACAAACATAAAACACGCAGCGCCCCGTGCCACTACGGCACGGGGCGCTGCGTGTTTATATCTGTAGCAGTCGGAAGACTTAGCCCCAGAACTCGGCGCCACGGACCGTGCGACCACGGTGCATAACGAAGCGTAGCTGGAGGTCTTCGTCGAGGAAGAGGATATCTGCGTCGTGGCCTGCCTCGAGAGCACCCTTCGTATCCTGAATACCCATGATGCGGGCAGGCGTGTAGGTGCACATGTAGACAGCATCGATGAGGGGGATATTAGCCTTCTGCACAGCGGTGCGGATGAGGAGGTCCATCGTAGCGATACTACCAGCGAGAGCTGAGCGGTCGCTGAGCTTGCAGACGCCGTCCTCGACGATAGCGTGACCCGTGGGGTCCTTGAAGTTCACCGTACCCGTGTAGAGGAGGGCATCGGTGGTGAGTGCCATACGTTCGCGGCCCTTCACGGCGTAAGCCAGGTGAACCATCACGGGAGGCACGTGGATACCATCGCAGATCACCTCGATATCGAAGTCAGGCATATCGAGGATGGTCTCTACGGCACCAGGCTCCTTGTAGACACCGACCTTGTGTGCGACCTTCATCGCATTGTAGAAGTGCGTACCGAGCGTGTAGCCATGTTCCCAAGCTGCCCGGACGTGCTTGTCGTTGGCCTCAGTATGTGCCAGTGCGACGACGACACCGCGCTCACGGATGTAGCTACCGAAGTCCAGTGCGCCCTCGATCTCGGGAGCAGCGTCCCAGCGCTTGATGACACCGTCACCGCGCTCCATGATCTTCGTGTATTCCTCGGGACGAGCGGGGCGGATCAGCTCGGGGAGCTGAGCACCAGCCATCTTCACAGAGAAGTAAGGACCTTCGAGGTGGAGACCTTCGACGGTGGACTCATCGTCCTTCATCAGGATCTCCGTGCACTCGATCCCCTTCATGATCGTCTCATAGCTCGAGGTGGAGAGTGTGGGGAAGATCGTCGTCGTACCCTGCTGGAGGTGGTAGTCTGATGCTGTGCGGAAGGCCTCTACCGTCCCGTCCATGTAGTCTGCTCCGGCAGCGCCGTGCACGTGCATCTCGATCCCACCAGGGATGATGTACGAGCCTCGAGCATCCAGCTGACGTGCGCCCTCGATAGGGAGGTCGGTATTAAGAATCGCTTTGATCTTCTTGCCTTCGACGAGGACACTGCCACCATCGATCCAGCCTGTGGGCGTGTAAATGCGCCCGCCTACGATCTGTATATACATTATCTATTGGATGTATTTGTATGAAATATGCTCATCAATTGTTCGCCCACCAGATGCACTGGCAAGCCCATTACCGTGTAGAAAGAGCCCTCGATACGGCGGATGGCACGGTAGCCGATCCACTCCTGTATACCGTAGGCGCCAGCCTTGTCCAGTGGCTGGTAGCGAGTAACGTAGTAGTCGATCTCCTCATCCGCCAGGGGGAGGAACTCCACCGTCGCTGTGTCGGAGAATGCCACCGAGCGATCGGGCGTCATCAGTACGACACCCGTGGTGACGGTATGCTTCTGCCCGCTTAGCTCGCGAAGCATCGCCTTCGCCTGTGCAGCATCACGGGGCTTACCGAGGACTTTATCCCCAATGAAGACCAGCGTATCAGCCGTGATGAGGAGCGTGCGCTCACCGAGAAGTGGGCGATAAGCCTCCGCCTTCACGCGGGCGATATAGAGGGGGATCTCCTCGAGAGGTAGATCAGTAGGGTAAGACTCATCGACACCCTCCAGACGGATCTGCTCAAAGGGAAGATCCAGCCCACGCAGGAGCTCCACACGGCGTGGAGACTGTGAGCCTAAGATGATCTGGTAGTCGTCGAGGTGCTTCCACATAGTTTATAGGTCTCCTTACCAGCCAAAGCCTGCTGAGAGCGACCACTGGCCATTGGCGCGCAGGGTCTGCTCGATGACGTCACGCACCACACCATAGCCCCCATCACAGAGGGAGATGTAGGTAGCGATAGACTTGACTTCGGGAGCGGCATCCGCAGGAGCGCAGGGCAGAGCCACGAGCTTCATGATGGGGATGTCGGGGATATCATCGCCGATATAGGCGATCTGGTCGGGTGTAATACCCGCTTCTTGGCAGAGGATATCGAGCTGAGCAGCCTTGTCTGAGACCCGCATATAGACATGCTTAGCACCGAGCTGGTGGAAGCGCTGCGTCATCGCTTCGCTCGCACCACCGGAGATGACTGCCAGCGTATAGCCCTGCTTGACAGCGTACTGCATCGCATAGCCGTCCTTGACATTGACCGTACGCATGGGCATACCATCGGGGCCAATGGGGCTCACCGTAGCACTCACTACCCCGTCCATATCCAGGACGAAGGCGCGGATCTTCGACAGATCAAAGGGGATACTACTCATTTCCTAAAAGAATTTATGATACAAAGGTACAACCATTTACCCATATCTGTGCCTATTTCCTCCATAAAATTCGGCACATCTGCCCATAGAGCAGGTCTATAAAAGAGCGAAGCCGCCACAGCTGAGATGCTGTAGCGGCTTCGTCTTAGTCGTGATCGGGTCGGGTGAAGTTACTCGACCTTACCCTTGATACGCAGGGTGAAGGCCCCATCGCGGCCGTTGCTATAGACAGCGACATTCTTGAAGAAAGGACCGGGACGGCCTGCGGGGTTGAAGGAGACAGTGATCTTGCCTTCGCGCCCTGGAGCGATAGGCTCCTGGCTGTACTCAGGCGTCGTGCAAGCGCAAGGCGTAGCGACACGCGTGATCACCAGGGGAGCGTCCCCGACATTCTTGATGACGAAGGTATGTGAGACCTTACCATTAGCTTCCTTGATGATGCCGAAGTCAAACTCTGGCGCAGCGGAAGAAATGACGGCACCCTTTCCGTTCTGTGCAACGACGAAGCCGATGCAGAGAAGGAGTGCTGAGAATATAAGAGCAAATCTTTTCATAATGTCTTAAATCGTTTAATATGATCCCTCTGATAAGAGGCTATTTGTCGCGAAGATAGTTAAAACTATTTAAAAGACCATTTTACTCGAAGGAGAGCGTGAAGAGAAGCGCACGTGTCGCCACCCCACGAACGGCCTCAGTGAAGCGTATCCGGGGGTCGCCCTGCAGATCGGGGCGGTGCGTTTGGAGAAGGTTCGCCAAGCCATAGTGGAAGGTCAGCTGAGGCGAGAGCTTGAAGAAGGAGAAGTAGAGGTCGCACCCAGCACCGATACTCAGCCCGTAGTCTATAGGGCGGAGGTGCAGGAGTTCGCTCGAGCGCGTCCCGAGCTGCAGAGCAGCATAGCCACCAGCAGCGACGAAGGGGCGGTAATTGCCCCAGCGCACGGCTGCCCACTTCAGCTCCAGTGGTAGCTGCAGGCTACTCGTGCGCAGAGAGAGGCGCTCTACCTCTTGGCTCCCATCAGTGTAGGCCACGGGCACATCCCCGAGATGAAGCGTCGGGAGCAGGCGTAGCTCCAGCTGCGGCACGAGGGTCACGCCCCCGATGACGCCGATACTGAAGCCTGGGTGCCACACGGGGCTATCGGCCCAGAGTTGCCCACCCAGACTATTGACCGCCCCGCTATTGGTGATCCGCACATCGGGCAAGTGAAGCCCGAGGCGGAAGCCAATATAATAGCGGCGTAAGTCGAGATAGGGCTGACGCTCGACGGCTCCCTCTTGCGCCCACAGAGCGGCGGGGCAAAGGACGGAGAGCAGGAGCGCAAAGGCAAGTGTAAGGCTGCGAAGGGACATATATATTAATATGGTATCGTCCCACCGCACAAGGGGGCGGGAGGCTTACTGACGCACGTAGCGGCGCAGATGCTGCAGAGCGTAGCGCATACGCCCGAGGGCCGTATTGATGCTGACGCCTGTCTCTTCGGCGATCTCCTTAAAGCTCTTCTCTTCCCAGTAGCGAAGGCGCACGACCTCCTGCTGCTCGGCGGAAAGCTGGCTCAGGCCGTAGCCCAGTTCATCGACATATTCGCCGTGGATCAGGCGCTCCTCAGCGATAGCTTCGGGAGAGGGGATCTGGATCGTCTGCAGGAGATCTTCGGTCGAAGTCCCCTCGATCGTCTGCTCTTGACCACGCGTGCGCTGACGGCGGAAGTGGTCCATGATCAGGTTGTGCGCGATGCGCCCGATCCAGCTACGGAACTTCCCCTCAGCCGTGTAGCGGCCTTGGCGAATGGTCATCATGACCTTGATGAAGGTATCCTGGAAGATATCTTCCACGAGATCTTCGTCAGTGACCCAATAGCGGATCGTCGTATGGACATAGGCATCGTAGCGAAGGAGAAGCGTGTCAAAGGCTTCGTTAGTCCCAGCGGAATAAAGGTGCACCAGCTGATCATCGCTCATGCTTTCATATCGTCTCATTGTTGTCTCAGTTTAGGGCTGGATCCACAGGGCGCGCCCACAAGACGTCGGGGCAGACTCTGGCTACGGACCAGCGATAGACTTAATTACTTTCAGATATGTAAAGCTTGCTCGATAGGCGACTATTTATTGCTACGTAATGAATGAAATTTGTGCGTGGAGATGAGCGTTTTTTGCTACATCTCTCGACTACAAATTAAGAGATATGTTTTGAATTCACCAAATCTCCCGCCTTAGACAATACGAATAGACCATAAAGTCGGTTACATCGAAGCCCCCTATTTCGCGCCTCCCACGCCGCTCTCCTACGAAGGCAAATCCCCCTACTCGGGAGAGAGGAATTTCAACCAGTACTGGTCATCGATCGGAGGAGTACTGGTCACGATGCGAAGGAGTACTGGTCACTATTGGCAACCAGTACTGGTCCACTCAGCGACCAGTACTGGTTCATTTTTCCATGCTCCCACGCAAACGACAAAGGGCCCTCCCTTAGGAGAGCCCTTCACCGCAAGGAGCACCGTATAATAGGAGAGATGAAGTAGGGAAGAAGTCCCGTCGGTCGACCTACCTCCGCCCAATAGGTCGCTGGGCAAAACGGCGCAGGCGCTCGGCGATATTCTTATCGAGGAGGGGCGAAAGTACGATGATCGTCACCGCTGCGATGATGAGGAGAATCCCCAGAGCCATCGTACCCGAAATCGTTTCGCCGAAGACTACCACCCCGATGATAATAGCCGTCAGCGGCTCCATAGCCCCGAGGACCGAGGTCAGTGTCGAGCCAATACTCTTGATCGCCCGCACGAGCGCAAGATTTGACACCAGCGTAGGGAGGAAGGCCAGCAGCAGGAGGTTGACCAGTGCCGACCCGCTGGGGATCGCTTGTACCCCGCCATTGAAGGACGCATTGATGAGGAAGAAGCCCGCACTGGATAGGAGGACGTAGAGCGTCAGCTTCAGATTGTCCATCTCGCGGATGCGGCGGACATTATTCACCGTCACAAGATAGATCGCATAGCTGAGCCCCGAGAGCAGGACCAGCAGGATGCCTACCAGCGAAGCGCTTCCTTCCGCTCCCCCGCTACCTCGCAGCGAGAGCAGGGCCACGCCCGAGAGCGCAAGGATAATAGCGATAATCGTGAAGGGAGAAGGACGCTGCTTGAAGAGTACCGCCATAATGAGCGTCACGCCCACCGGATAGAGGAAGTGCAGCGTCGTGGCCATCCCGCTCGACATACTCCCATAGGCCTGGAAGAGCAGAGTAGCCGACCCATAGTAGAAGAAGCCCAAGAGGACGAGCCAACTCAGCTCGCGCACGCCTACGGAGAAGTTCACCCGACGCACCATCATCAGCACAGCCACCAGCAGCGAAGCGAAGAGCATACGATAGCAGAGGATGCTATCCGTCGTCATGCCCTCGGCCATCGTCGGCAGCGTGAAGAGGGGCAGCAGCCCGAAGGTCGCAGATGCAGTCATCCCGTAGAGGAAGCCCTTGAACTTATTCATATACATAATGTATTAGGCGATGTGCTGTGACCGCAGTCCCGCGGCCTTCTTACAAAGGTACAACTTCCCCAGCGAGCAGGTGTGGCGGCAGGTCCCACGACTCGCCCTTCTCTCCCCGCCTCACGAGGGAGACATTGCCCTCTCCGACAGGTCCGCTCTTGCAAATTCGCCGAAATAGACTATCTTTGTAGCGGTTAAGCCCCCTACCCTCCCTTGCGGATGGGCTTTAGGCGGGGTGAAATTGACCATGGAGAGATGGCAGAGTGGTCGATTGCGGCGGTCTTGAAAACCGTTGAACTGAGAGGTTCCGGGGGTTCGAATCCCTCTCTCTCCGCAATAAAGGGTGTAAATCAGCATGTTATGCGATTTGCACCCTTTTCCACACCCCAAAACCTCAGAGAAACGATATTTACTATATTTACTGATTGCATAGAATACCTCAAAGGATTTTTGTTTAAGATTGTGGATTATAGGTTTCAGAACTTATTGGAAAATAAAAATCTTTGGCATACTCCTCATCAATATACTTAGAACCTCCAACAATCATCATGGGTTTATCTGCATTCACTTTATCTGCAAGAGCTTCATTCAGAAACTGTCCTAGCAAATCAAGCTCATCATGAAATATACTATGATTAGTATCAATAATCTTTCTCATATCAAGATAAGATAAAAATTCATCTTCTGATTCAACAAATTCAGCAACAACCATCAAGTCAAATAAAGACACAACCCATGTATCACGGAAGCGCTCCTCCATCAAACTGGCAGCCACAAGTTTATCCTTCTGTCCCAACAACGAAGAATAATGCTGAAAGGTTACAGCTATCTTGTATATTGGTCTTGTCTTGTTAATTAAAACTGCCCCTTGTTGTGTGCCAAATATAGGTTTTGTTGAATTATTGATAAAATCAACTGATCTGCAGCATTGTTTACATGCCTCAGCTACTGATGCCTTGAATTTATACTTGGCTCCATCCAACCGAACTCTGTCCTTATAAGAAAGTTCATGGGCTTTAACTTCTATAATATAGACGGCCTTATCTGAAACACCAAGAATATCTAGTTCTGAATTCTTTTCTATCTCATCCTCCACTATCTTGTAATGTACAGAAGAATAAAATGTGACATCTGACAGAAATGACTCCATAACAGACTTTACTTTATTCTCAATATAAACGTCTCGGCTAATCGGACTTGTGTTCTGCTGGAATTTCTTCTGGTAATAGGCTCCATCGCGCATCATAAGCTTTTCTGCAATCAAGAACAGATTCCTATGAGGAATCATAGGAGTAAAGCAATAGTATTTATCTCCATCTTTAACGAATGGTTTCTCAAAAATACTATGACCATTCATAATGCTGCCTTTGAATTCGCTTTCTGCAAGAAAAGCAGAATTATCGCCAAATCTCATAGAAAGAGAATCTAGAATCCTTGTTTCCACTTCGTTTTGAGGATAGACCCAAAATATCTTATCAGAATTCCCATAATCATTTGGTTGATACATTAGGAAACACATACCGTCTTCCGTGTGCGCTACATCCGGATTTGCCTCAAAGAACGCGCCAAACAGACCTTTTGAGAAATCTTGATTCTCTAATGTAGCTTCATCGTCAATAGGACCAAATGTCTTTTCTTCCCATTTCTTCCACCGTTCATATATTTTTGTTATACCATAGATATTCTCTTGACTAGCAATCTTGCATATAACTCTATTTCCCAAATCCATAAAGAATTCAAATAGTTGGGCAACACTATATCCAAATTGTTGTTGGTAAAAGGTTGTATGAGGGAAGAACATTTCTTTAAATACTTCATATACATGATTTTGATAACCATCACCACGAACAACTATAGTATCCATATGAATCATCCAATCAATGGACTGCATAGGATCATCAACTAAAGGCATATCTTGATAGATATATGTCATGAACAAGACCCTCAATCGATTTCTCAAATCTTTAACGACTTCATCTGTGGGATTATCTATGCCATCATTTGGCATTGAAAGGCCAAAGTTCATTGCATATTCCGCTATCACTTCAGCATTTTCGTCCAGATGTATCTCTGTGCCATTCATCTGTGCCATAAAACACTTTTCAAGATTGGGAAGGTTATCTAATAAATATAGTCCAATGCTCCCAAGCAACTGCACAGAATCATATTTCCTGAAATAGCTCTCAATCGTCTCAATATGCTCTCTTAAAGTTGCATTGACAGTATCTTTATCCTTAAAGACCTCAAGCAACCACTTACCCATAGCACGCATTTGGGCTTCAAATATATAATCGACTTTAATTGACGATTTTGCTATCGTTTTTGGCTTCTTCTGTTTAGAGGTAGGTTGTTGCATTTTCCCTTGAAAGTGTTTGTTGCTCTTGTTCATCTTTAATTATTCTTTGAAAGGCATAATTCCAAAATGAAATAATCCTCTGAATGGATGGCTTATACGCCCCAATGTATCTTTATAATACTATGTTCAATCACTGATATTTCATAGGATTGATGTTGCTTCACTTACAAAGGTAGAAACATTAGCATAACAAAACGAAGAAAAGATGGAATTAATATTAATAGGATAATTCTCTTAATAAAAGGATACTAAAATAATCTCTTAAGTGGTCAATAATGATTGGAAACGAATATCGCTTTGCCCAAAACTATCCACTTTTTGAATATGTGTTTAGCGTTTTTGATAGTCCTTGATTTCCTTGCATTTCCCTATTCTTCCCGCTGTATCCCTGGCTCTTGGAATTACATCAAAGCCCTCTATTTTTGCATCGTCAGACCTAACTGAATGCCCATACGAAATGGTAAGTTATCCATCTCCAGACAATTGAATTATGAGAACAAACGCATTACTGGACAGTCTATTTGGCAGATGACTGGTGAAGGATTACTTTTCCTTGCACAACATGGTAATATATCCACGAGCGGGAAATTAACAAAGGCTTCGTCCTCTAAAGAAGAAAGACACTTCGTTTACGGACTATCTGGACTGGCTCGACTCTTTGGGTGTAGCCTCCCTACAGCCAATCGTATCAAGCAGAGTGGAAAGATCGATCGGGCCATCACTCAAGTCGGACGCAAGATCATCGTGGATGCAGACCTTGTCCTTGAGCTAGCAGGGCGCAAATCAGGAGGACGTAGATGAACGCTTGCACCCATTCCTGCGATCCATCAGCCGATATGGAGGAGGTATGGAAACACTCGCTCATACGAGTTACTGACGAATTCACCCTCCCTCCCGTAGTGCTCCGTGTGGATGATGCAATCATTGGCACGCTCGGCAACTTCAGCGTCTCGACGGGGAAGGCAAAAGCCAAGAAGACCTTCAACGTCTGTGCGCTGGTGGCGGCAGCCCTCATCAATGGCCAGGTGCTAGAGTATCGAGCGAGCTTTCCTGAGACCAAGCGCAACATTCTCTACTTCGACACCGAACAAAGCCCCTATCACTGCCAGCTCGTCATACAGCGCATCTTACACTTGGCTGGACTTCCTCTTGACCGTGAGCCCGAGCATTTACACTTCAGCCACTTGAGAGCCATCGCTGAGCCCGAGATCCGTAGGGCCATCATTCGCTACGCCATCTACCACACCCCTGATGTAGGGCTCGTCATCATTGATGGCATCCGTGATCTTATGCATGACATCAACAGCTCCACTGAAGCTACCAAGCTCGTCGGAGACCTAATGCAATGGACAGGCGAGCAGAACATCCATATCCAGACGGTCCTTCATCTCAACAAAGGCGACGACAATGCACGTGGGCACATTGGCACTGAGCTAAACAACAAAGCCGAGAGCGTGCTACTTATTGCCAGAGATAATGCTGACGCTGATAGAAGCATCGTATCCCCTGCGATCATTCGCTCAAAGGCTTTTCAGCCATTCGCTTTCAGGCTATCAGAAGACGAAGGCATCTGCTTACCAAAGCTGGACAGCGACTATACCGTCCTACACCCACAAGTTGTCGCTTACCAAGAACTCACCTATGAGGAGCACAGCAAAGCCTTACGAGAGGTATTCGGTCAGGATACAGAATTAGGATATGGCGATCTACTTGTCAGACTTAGTAGTGCCTACTCTGCTGAGACTGGACATACATACCGACAGACAAAGCTCAAAGAGCTCCTTCGCTTCCTCCTCCGCAAAGGAATGATTATCAAAGAGGGGCGAGGACGCTATCGCTACAACTCAGACCAGCACCACTAAGTCCGTCGATTGGTCGGTCGGACGCAGGCTATATATACCGGACCATCCGACCAACCATAAATATAGAATGGTCGGACGGAAGGGGTGCCTATAGTAAACGTCCGACCGACCAAAGAAGAACCGCCAAAGAAAAAACAGCATGCAGCTACTCGACATCAAGCAAATACCCATCGTAGCGTACTTAGCACAAGCAGGCTTTGAAGCAAAGCTCATCAAGGGCGTGAACTATTGGTACTGCTCCCCGCTACGCTCAGAGCTCACGCCTTCGTTTAAAGTCAATGCAGAGCGCAACCAATGGTATGACTTCGCCACAGGAGACCACGGAGACATCATTGACCTCGTTTACGCTCTTCAGCACTGCTCCACAGCAGATGCCATGAGACGGCTAGCTACATTGAAGGGAGTACGGCTAGCACCGTCTTTTTCTTTTGGAGGAATAACTCCCGTAAGCCTACAAAGATCCTCCATGGAACTCATCGGCGTACAAGCCGTGAAGCAACCCAAGCTCTTACTGTATCTCTCGGAGCGAGGGCTACAGCCCTCTGATGTCTCTCCCTTCCTATCAGAAGTCTATTACAGGATCTCCGAGAAGTGTTTCTTTGCCCTGGGATTCCCCAATGATGCTGGAGGATGGGAGCTACGCAATCCCTACTTTAAGGGGTGTTTTGCACCCAAGGCCATAACGACAATCAAAGGAACTGATAGTCACAAGCTACAGCTCTTCGAGGGCTTCATGGACTTTCTCTCTTGGCGGAAACTCCACCCCGAGGAGCAAGATGACAGCATCATTCTCAATTCGCTCACCCTACTTCCGAAACTCATACCCACACTTCATCCCTACCCTATAATTGAGAGCCGTCTTGCTAATGATGAAGCAGGGGATCGAGCAACGAAACAACTCTTCGACGCTGGCCTACCCGTCAAGGATATGCGAGCGTGCTACGCTCCCTATAAAGACATCAACGAGTATCTTATTCTAGCCGAGCAAAAGAAGCAGATCCTCACTCCACGCAAGAGAGGACTTCGTCGATAAAGCAATGCTCTCAGCTACGCAATTAGAAGAGGTCAATCTCGAGACCTCGAGACCTCGAGATCTCGAGCCTAAGCTTGCTCGAGCACCAGAGAAATAGAGTGATCGGTAGAGGCGATGAAGCATCCCTTCTTGATACTGGCAAGGTGTGTCTTTGTACCACAAATTGCCATTTGTACCACAAAGACCCTTGCCCCAAAAGGGGGATCAATCACTCCGAAGTCGTGAATAGACGATGGACAAAAATATAATTATACTCCAAAGAGCTTCTCAGTAAGCAATTCCTGACCTCTCAACAAGAAATCTCACGAGACATTGGAGATGTGCATAGGCTCTATTGCCAGAATAGATCCATCTTCATATGCATATGAACCTGATAAGTCATAAAACTTTCCTAAAGCTTGATGATTTTTTGCTCTCACTAATTTTTCTCCTAAAGAATAATAGACAAGAGCACATCCAGAATGTGAAAGATATTCTGACAAATAGTCTTTTCGCATAGCTAACCCCTTTAAGCCTCCAACCCTAATATTTACCGAGACAATTTCATTGGTGGATATATCTCTTACTACACCTCTTTGGGCTGTGTATAACTTTAAGTATTCCATAATGTGGTGGTTAGGCATGCATACTTCGGGCAACCATTCATTAGAATCATCAAAACCAAAGCTATTTTCCTGCAATTGAGACTCATATGACAACTGCAATTTAAAATCTACTCCTTCGTAGCTATGATTCTTTTCCCATTCATCTCGTTGTCGAATGTAGGTCTCTGCCCAAGGGTATTCATTCCACAAATAATCCGTACTTCCATTTAGGCATTCAGGCATCCATCTTCCATAGAAGTTCTGTTCTTTAGCCCATTGCTTGTAAGCTCTCACATCTTCTTTCTTAATAAAACCAGCGTTGGTATACAAGAAGAGTTCTTTGATGGTACCATCTGCTGCTTCTGTTTTATGCCCATCATAGCACGTTAGCAGCACCCAGTCTGCATTATCCTTGTCTTTCAAGAGCAACCGCGGAGCTGGTAATTGATACTCCTTATCCATCCATTGCTCATTATCGACATTATCAACTTCCTCTAATGAATTGATTTCAAAAGAAATAAATTCTTCTCCTTGTCTACCCAATAGTGATGGATCTATTGTGGAATATTCGTCTGTCAACCATGGATAAGGGTTCGATGCCATATCCTCTTGTTTGGGCATATCGTAACCATAATATCGATCTTTCAAAATCGAACAATAATCAGAAAGTATTGCATCTGTTTTATACAAGGCCATCCAAAGATATTTTTTACCAAAACGCTCCATCTTATTATCATGTCTTGATGCACTGTATACCCCTTCATCCAATTTTCCAAGTTCATCATCCCAGCCATATTCATTCAGTATAATTTCTGCCATTACACCTCTAATATATTGCAATTGAACAGGTTGACATTCCCCTTCTTTTATCTCGAAGAATACACGACTCGAACTAGAAGAATTAGACCCGAGGACATATCTATTAAAATCGGAAAAACCGCACAATGTATAATACAATCTTTTAGAACCATCAGAGGAGCCAAAATAGGTTTCTTTGCCCTCCAATTGTGATGTCATTAACGAATAAGGACTCTGTGCTATGAAGGGAACTTCTATTTCCCCCCAAAAAGCATTACCTCCATTCAAGTAATCTGCATACTGAAAAATCAACATAGTCCATTGTCTGACCAATATATCATATGGAGCTTTCCCATCTGCATAAAATATTTCCAGTATCATCTTTGCAATCTCTGCACACACGTTCTTGTCTCTACTTCTTAGTAGGTGTCCATAAATGGAACACACGATCATTTCTACCACATACATATCATTGCATGAAGCAAACAAACGTAAAGCTTCTTGTAATAACTCTGGTACCTTATCAAACAAATACACCAATTTTCTCAACGCTCTCCCCCTGATAAAGGGATGCGTTGATACACACATCCATCCAAGAAGGATCAGATATTTCCGATTGTTATTCTCCGTGATTTCAATTTCAAAAAAATCATCTACATTACTAGATAAGAAAGAGTCATATATAGAATTCACAGACGTTGTCCATTTCTTATCTCTATGATCCAATGATGCTTTCATCAACCTACTGTGAGCCATACGAAATACGTCTTCCGGCAATATGTTTATAAAATCACGCAATATCCTTAATGAGAAAACCTGTTCTTTTACCATCCAACGGAATACTAACCCATTGTTTCTTGATCGATAATGCAGACTTTCAAACAAAATATCCAACAACTTCTTCCTGCGTGCAAGTAAATCCCTATCCAAAAGCTCTGGCATAAGGGGCCACTCCGAAAATAAGGCCACGAGAAAACGTTTGTACAGGGGATATTGCTGACATTCTGACTTCTCTATGACAAAATCTACTTTCGCACTATCGTTCATTTTACTTTTGCAAAATGCATCAGCCATTAGGAAGTCACCAATCTTCTGGAAGCCAAACATGAGACCTTCACCATCCAGACCTGTTTCCAGTAAGAGATTTTCTTTGATTGCCCAGTACAACAAACTATTGCGCCATGTTCTGTTTCTGCATATTTGATCTGCATAGAGTCTGGCCTTTTCTCTTGGGATACCCTGACATGAATTATAGAACAATGAATACTTTGCCAGTTTATCCAACAGCTTTTCTGTTACATGTCGGTGAGAATCTTCGTCCACCCCATCCGAAACTATGATGTTCCTATATCCTATATATCTCCTATAAAGTTCCACGTAGGAAAAATCACCCTTTAAGAAGCTAAAATCCTGACTCACAACCTGACAGAATATATTTAGGAACAGCGGATTTTTAAATTCCTCTAAGAAACGACTGCAAATCGAACCATCTTCGTCCTTTATCTTGTAATGAGCAAAGTATTTTTCAACCGCTTCACGGACTTGTGAACCATACCCTTTCATAGACGCTTTCCTCCACTTCCCCAAAACATCCGAAGTCTCAAAGTCCCCCACTCTGTATGTAATGATTACCCGCAGGTTCTTTAATTGATAGACCCTTTCCTCTAGTTTTTTTAGCTCCCTGTCCCAAAATACATTTGTTGCCCCCTCATTGATAGCATCAATAATGATGAGAGCATTCGAATGCTGATCTTCCATAGCATCATCTAACTCCTCCAAAGACTTACCACCTATTCCTAACATTCTTGCCAGCTGCAATTCAAAGTCTTCTTGCGCAGAAAATCTGCTACCAAATAACAGATATACATTTATATGTTGAGATAGCCGCTGTGCCGTAGCGCACATATAGTGAGTCTTACCTATGCCAGCTTCTGCATTTATCACCAATAGCTTACTTTGGCAATAGTACAGAGAATCGATGTCAGCTTCCAACCGTGGCAACTCTTCCCGAAAGAAGTTTGTAGGATATCCTTCAGGAGATCTATCTTCTGCATAATTGGCACGTATATTCTCCAACTGAGAATAGAGATCTTTATAATCACCTTTTTGGTATTTGGATAGACGTGCAACAATGTACTTTATCGATAATGCAATACTTTCAAACTTTAACAATCGCTTATAGAGTTCATCCTGCAGTTCCTTTACTGCAAACAAATCGATTTTATCATCCAATTCTCTGTTTGCAATATGTAAATCAGCATTGTATCTCAGAGCTGCATAGCTAATAGCATTGTTTACCTGTCGTTGGCTTGTTCCCCTTCCCGTGGGAGAAAAGTCTTCACTCTGCCAGTCTTCTGACACTTTTAGACCATGCAATTTCAACAGTTCTTTAATACTATTCACCGAACAATACCCCAACCCTCCATATAATTGCTTTAATGTAATACCAACTACAGAACCCTTTTCATTTAGCACGGGCGAACCAGAAAAACCTTTGTAAGACTCCAACTTAAGTGAGTCGGTTCTGACTACAGCCGTATCAAACTCTTGTTTCGTTGTTCCGATTCTATCATGTACGTCTATGCTTACAAGGTCTTTGCCATTGACAAGTTCTTTCGGATAGCCTAAAATACACAAAGGTCTTTCCTCATTAAAAACAGCAGATAACAGAGGCAGGCATTGCTCGTGTTTATACTTATCTGTTCTTAATACTATAACATCTACAGGATCTTCTTCTTTTGCAATATACTCTACTTGACATTTTATATCTTTGTTGCCAAATTGAATAAATACTTCTTCATTGTCAACAGCATAGTCTTCCAATATATGACGTGCGGTCAGCAATGTATCATCCTTTATAAAAAAAGCTGTTCCTCTATTACTCCCGCACTTTACGGGAACAATAGTTTCATACAGCCGACCTTTTATTTCAGCAGGAAACTTCATAGCCATTTTCGTTGTGATTCACTCTGATGTGAAGGCTATTCTTTTCATCTACAGAAAGATTAGCCAGCTTGTTTAATATTTCATTAGGACGATTATATTGGATATCCCGATATGCTATCCCATTAGGCAAGGGCCTTATGATGATTCTCCCCAGCGTTTGTAGGCTCGGCCTTTCTTTTCCTCCTCCCGTAAAGAAGAATCTTTCACTATCAATCACATCCATCAACTCACATGAAGTACTATGTGCACTACCATGGTGAGAAACTTTAATTAGATCAAAGATGACTGGTTTTGTTTCATCTTTATATACTTTTTCTATCGCATTGCTCACCTGCTCCGGATCTGCATCTCCCATAAGCAGAATCCGATGTCCTTGATACTCCCAAATAAAGGCAATAGAAGCGATATTGTTGTCATCCGTTTTCGATAATGGGCGGGATGCATATTGCTTCAATAGCTGTTCATTGATCGTATCATCATTTACGTTCTCATCTTTTATCGCCTCGCCTTCTTCAAGTTGTGCAATTCTCATCAAAGCCTCATAGATTGTTTCCTCCCCATCATAGTCTTCTGTTTTTTGTTTGTACAGTTGTTGCCAAAATAGCTTTCGATATTTTATATCTAGTTTCTCTAACGCAACCTGGGAAGGAGAAAGGAAAATAATTCTCCCCATATTGTTGGCAAGTTGAATCGCAGGAGACTCTTCTGTAATATATTCTCTTTGCCAAGTCCTCCTCCATTCTTCTTTTCTCAGTATACATTCTGCCAGGGTCAGCGCCTTTTCTTCATTGACATTTTGACTTAGCATATCGATCACAATGGGCAACTGACCATATAGCCTATCCACATTCGCCTTCATCTGCTCCGTCCATGGCCGCTTATTATTAATCCCCCTTTGGTAGCAGTTGTATATGATATGTTCGATTATAAGGTTAGGATTTTGAGTTAGCATTTTTATCAGCCCGTTGATATGATCATTGTCTATATGCGTCACTATCAGATAATCAATCTTATTTTTCAAACTATTCCTGACATACACATCTATCTCCTTAGTGTACTTACCACAATCAATCATTAGATTTAATGTATAGTCACCATTTTTAAGAATAAGGAATATGCAATCTCCCGATCCGCAAGAAAATGTTCTGAATATATACTTCATCATTATCAATTCTTGAGTTGATTATTTGAATTTTTATCTATCTGGATGCGATCATTAGTATAGCAAATGTACGCTACCAAAGGAAAATGTACGTCTGTAAGTTTAGCCATTTGCTTTAATATCCTCTTGTGCTATCATGTCCAATTCTTTATGCTTTAGAATTAAAGCAAGAGGCCCTTGCATAGTTTTGCAGAGAGCCTCTGCATGGCTCAAAAACAGTTCTACAGGAGAATTTATCAAAGCCTTACCTGCCCCCCTTAGCAGCATCAACGATTCAGCGAATTAACGCAGGTGAAAGAGGTTGCGAACTGGACACAGCGTCTTCTCAGGATACGGCGAGTGGATATGTCAATAACCTTAGCACTCCAGCCTTCTTTTTATAGGCAAAGATAGGAGAAAATCCTTGCAGCCGATAGCTTGTTTCATCGGACTATAGCTGATTGAACTTACTCATAGCATTCGCCTTAATGTCGTCCGCAATATCGATGTAGGGCTTCATCGCCTTGTAGTCACTGTGCCCCGTCCACTTCATCACGACCTGAGGAGGAATGCCAAGGGCAAGGGCGTTACAGATAAAGGTGCGACGACCTGCGTGCGTACCGAGCAGAGCATACTTGGGCGTCACCTCATCGATGCGCTCGTTCCCTTTGTAGTAGGTCTGGCGGATAGGTTCGTTGATACCAGCAAGTTCAGCAAGCTCCTTGAGGTACTCATTCATCTTCTGGTTAGTGATCACGGGCAGTGCCTTGTCGTGCTCAAATACCACATCCTGATACTTCTCCAAGATAGCCTTACTGTGCTTGTTGAGCTCGATGACCAGACTGTCAGAAGTCTTGATCGTAGTGACTTCGATATGATCTTCCTTGATGTCGCTTCTTCTAAGATTGTAGACATCCGAGTATCGCAGTCCAGTGAAGCACTGGAAGAGGAAGACATCCCGCACACGATCAAGCGACTGCTTAGCTGGAGGGATCTCGAATTCACGAAGCCTTGTCAGCTCCTCCCAAGTCAAGAAGATGATCTTCTTCTGCGTATCCTTGAGCTTAGGTCTGAAGGTATCGTAAGCATTGTTCCTATGCATTCCCTGGCCGAAGCTCCAACGTAGAAACCACTTCAAGAAGCTGAGTTGCTTCCCGATCGTGCTATTGCGCATCTCGCGTACTTCTCGGAGGTAGCGCACATACTCCGTCAGCCCAGCCTCGTTGAAGAAGGAGAAGCTAAGGTCAGCTCGGAAGGCTCTGAGGTGATTCTTCACCGTAGCAAACTTCTCGTAGGTAGCGTACGTCCAGTCGTTCTGCCGACCACAGACACGTACGAACTCATCAAAGGCCTTGTAGAACTCTGCCGAAGCATCAAGCTTTTCGGAAGTCTGCTCCTCTTGTACATCGTCAGGGCGATGGCGGGCATTGAAGGCGCTCTTAACATCCACTGGGCTTGGCATGATCTCGGCCACTTCAAAGCGCTTGAAGATCTCTTGTATCTCGGTGTAGTAACCCAAGAGAGCAGCGTTGATCTCTGAGGCTGATTGCTTAAGTTTGTTCGTGCATCCGTTCTTTACTCGTTGCTTGTCTGCATCCCATTTAGCCACATCGATACGATAGCCCGTAGTGAACTCTATCCGCTGGGAAGCAAAGTTCACACGCATACGGATAGGGACGTTCTCAACGATCAGGATACCGTCCTTCTTCCGGCTCTCCAGAGCAAAGATGATATTGCGCTTGATATTCATAACTCTCGGATGTATAGTTTACACACCCAAAGATACACCCAAATAAGGATATAGCAAGGGAGATCCTATGATACCCCACTTTAAGGAAGACACCCATATATACACTGATAAACAGCACCTTGAGATCAAATAAGCATCTATGATAGTTCAAGAGAAAGAGCCTCTCTCCGCAGTGAGTGTCGTAACTAATGAGGTTACGGCACTTTTCTTTTATGGCTACACCACATTACCAAAGAGCCTTTCACCAACGATAAGACTAAGGTCTCTGCATCAGATCAGTCAGACATCCGCTGGGTCGGCATACCCTCATGAGGGGGTATCACGAGAGACGGAAAGCCCTACCGCAACTAAGCCTTTGGCTTAGGGCTCTTCCCCAGCCCCCCACTCCCTGGCCTTTTCACTACCTTTGCAGAGACGCCGATGAGCTGCGATTTGGCTGGCGGCGATAAAGTTAAACAGGAGTGATGAGCATCAATTATCAGGAATTAGTGCCGGAGAAGGCATTGGGCAAGGAGATCAGCCGACACATCTTCCAGACCTATCGGGCGAAGACCGGGCTGCCTCACGAGATCGAGCAGAACATCGAGCACATCAAGCGCTTGAACCCCGAATACGAATATCACCTCTTCGACGACGAAGACATCAAGGCCTTCATCCTCGAGTATTACGGTGAAGTCATCTGGGGCTATTACCAGCGCATCGCACCGATCTATGGTGCCGCCCGTGCCGACTTCTTCCGCTACCTCCTCGTCTACCAGCTGGGTGGCGTGTACATTGATATCAAGTCCTCCTTGGATAAGCCCCTCAAGGACGTCCTTCGCGCTGAAGATCAATTCATCCTGACGCATTGGGACAACCGCCCTGGCGAGCAGTACGAAGGCATCGGTATCTACCCCGAGCTGGGCACCCTCCCTCGTGGCGAATACATCCAGTGGTGCATTGCCTCCGTAGCGGGTCACCCCTTCCTGCGTGCCGTCATCCTGCAGATGCTTCGCAACATCGACGAATACACGCCCTTCCGCCACGGAGCAGGTCTATGGGGCGTCCTGCGTACGACTGGTCCCGTCATGTACACCAAGGTCATCGAAGCCATGCGCCCCACGCTCGTCGAGGGGAAAGACTACCGCATGCTCGACAAGCCCCAAGAGATCGGCCTGCGCTACTCCATCTTTGATACGGCAGGTGTCTACGGCCACAAGAAGGCGCTCAAGGCCAACTACAACAAGGCCTACACCCCGATCATCGTGACGCCCGACCGCCCGCTCTACGCCAAGTGCGCCAAGTACTATCTCTTCGCACGCTTAGCCATCCACGTCCTCGGCGACAAGATCGCTGCCCGCCTCAAGTAGCCACGATGCCCCATCCCACAAAAAGCGAATCGCTGCAGGAGATGCTCCTGCAGCGATTCGCTTTTTTATTAGGCCAAGAGGCCCGAAGGCCTTATTACAGCTGAGCTATTTGAGCAGAGCCTTCAAGGCTCTCGTGAAATAAAGCCACCCTAAATAGACACATCTAAGTAAGGAGTACCATTACTATACCTTTGTTGCACTAGATTCAATAGAGCCCAACGTTAGCCACATAACACTTACTCCTAAGATTCATCAAGAAATGCTTTGTATTCCTTTACATTCATTATTCGATCTTGGTATCCTAGGGCCTCCGCCGCCTCATGCATCTTTGCATCTCCCGTTACTAGAAGGATCTCCTCATTATTTATAGTGCGTCCTACATGACTTAAGATCATTTCGTCAAATATTGAATTCGATCTCTTTCCCGAGAGATCAAATCCCTCATCAATAAAGCAAGACCAGAAATGAGCACGGAAACAAAGTGATACTGCGTGGCTCTTAACATAAGTGTTTATCATTTCCTCCGAAATAACATTAAAAGCCTCTTCCTCTGGAACACCCTTTAGCCTCATATAAACAGCACAAAGCATAGCACGTGCTGTTTCTCGCTTAAATTCGTCCGATAGGATAGAGGCTTTATATTCTTTGCTAATCTTATCCTCTACCACTCTTTTCGCTGCATCAGCAACAGCGCTTCTGACATCTGATAAATAGGTTGAAACTTGCTCCAAATCACCTCTCATCTTATCCAAGGTCCTTTCTTGAGGATCTTGCGATATTTCATAGAGCAGTCGACCTAACACCTCTTGAGAATACTCTACGCTTGTAAAAGGCTGATCAAAATACTCCTTAGCAATCTGAACCTCAGGCAAAGGAAGAAGCCTAAAGGATGCCTTATCACCCGTATGAAGATACAGCGCTTGAGCGGCATTTAGGCATGATTTAAAATCAGTCGCATCTGAAGGATCTCGGAGATGATTTAAAAGCTCCATTGCCACTACAGAAGACATACTAGCTTCCACTCCTTTCCGAGCTTCCTTATCGACCAACTCTTTTATCCTCGCTTCTACCTCTACAGGCGTCTGAATACGGCCAAACATAGAGCGATATACATTTGTATCAAATACTACAATCATAGTCATAGATATATGTTTTACTTGGATAAACATACAGATAATTCTTGGAACAACTATTCCCAGTCATCTCTCATCTCTATATCCAACATTTTCTGAAACCAGCAATTAAGTTACTGAGAGCCACCCGACGTAATGCTTCTCGGCATCACGTCGGGTGGCTCTGTTTGTTAGCGCTTCGCGGGAGGCTTAGATACCTACGTGGCCGCTGCCGTTACCTGGTTCGGACGTAGAGCCGCCACCTTCAGGCTTCTTTTCCTTCTTCTTAGCCTCCATACGTTCGTAGCTGACCTCTTCGGGACGAAGGCGGAAGTACATGGTATTCGGGCGAAGGTTCACGCGGGGCTCAGTGATGTGCACGTTCGCATTGAACTCGCTCCCGACGGGCACAACCTTGCTCTTAAACGAAGGTGAAAGCGTCCCGAGACGACCGAAGTCCACGATGTCGCCGTTAGCCACGACTTCGCGTGCCATATCAGCAGCGAGGTTGAGCACGCTCTGCACTTCCATGTAATTGAGGGTTGTGTCCTTGGCCACCAACTCGCAGAAGCGCTCGAAGCTCATGCGATGACGACCCGAAGGGGTGGCTTGGATGACTACCTTGCCTTTGTTTGGGCCAACGCCTACCTTGCGTTCGCCGAGGGTGTAACCAATGGGTTTGTTTTTCTTACTCATAATTATTTAAGGTGTCTCCAGATTGTTTGCCCAGCCCCTGTCGGAGACGTTATACAAGGGCAGGAGAATGTGTTTTTCATCCGTCAAAAGGCCGTTCGGTCGCTACCGTCGAAGCCTATGGTGAGAAGACGTATACGTTTGGCGGGCAAAACGTATACGTTTCACGCTCGAAACGTATACGTTTTCATCGCAAGACGTATACGTTTTGTTTGGGATAGGTATACGTCTCGTCTGGGAAAGCTATACGTCTCACTTCTCTACCCTCAAAGGTAGACCTTTCGAACGAATTATACGCTCCTCACCTGAAAACACGCTATCAACCTGCAGGCTTCATAGACAAGCAAAAGAACGAATCCCTAAGATGAGATATACCACCAGTCTGCAGTCAAAAAAAGAATGCTATAATAAACGATCAAAGAACATATTTTCGTCTACAACCCTTATTGATTTGTCAACCGCTATAACTACCTTTGCCTCTGTAATACTAAAGCTAATGCAATATGATGAAATCTATCCTCCTTACGTCAGTCCTACTACTAGGACTATTTTCCTGCGGTGAGAGCGAAACTCGCCCAAAAGAGTACAAAGAAGCAGACAAGGCATTTTGTGATTCTCTGCGCTCATGGGGTGCTGCAGACGCCCATATCGATGATCATAGCATCCTCCTTTTCGGTGCCTACAAAGGCCAGATTGTTGCTGACCCAGATGAGGTCGCTAAATTATGGTATGAACATGCTACTGGCATAGGCATAAAGGGATTGAAAGGCTGTCGCATTGTGGAACTGCCTGCAAATAAAATTCTCGGCTCCTATTACCATAGTGGAGAGTAGAGTCACACCCTAAAAAGGAACAATGATCCCAAGCACTCTATCGGTTTGCTTGGGATCATTCTTTTTCTCAATAGCCATTGAACATATGGGAAGCGCCTACATCCCCAAACCACCTAAAAACGGAGAGTTTGTATAGGCAAAACATTGTTGCTGGAGTTATTCCACAGCGAAAGGGAGTCCTCCGATCCCCCCCATTTATCACCAATAAAAGAGCACGCTCTTCAGACACCTTAACAGCGCAGAATACCAATGCAGTAGCTTCCTTAAAAAGCTAAAGAAATTGGCTGTAGGAGCAAAGAAAAGTTGATTATATTCGTGACGTATTCATCACTTAGACCTCATGATAATGAACCGATTCCTCCAACGACTACCGCGCTTGAGCTACCGTGCCAAGGTGGCCATGCTGCTCGTGTGTGGCGTTGTGGTGGGTTTAGGTGGGCTCTTCCTCTATCTGCTTAGGTTCCACACCTACTTAGGAGATGACCCCTCGGCCTGTGTCAACTGCCACATCATGACTCCTTACTACGCCACGTGGATGCACGGCGCCCACGCCCGCAACACCACGTGCAACGACTGCCACGTACCGCACGACAACGTCTTCCGCAAATACTTCTTCAAGGGGAAGGACGGTATGAACCACGTCTACAAGTTCGTCACGCGCCAAGAGCGTCAGGCCATCCAAGCCATCGACGAGAGCGCTGAGGTAATCATGGAAAACTGCGTGCGCTGCCACGCCACCCTCAATACCGAGCTTGTCAACACGGGGCGCATCACCTACATGGACGCCAAGTGCGACGAAGGGAAAGCCTGCTGGGATTGCCACCGCGACGTGGCCCACGGCAGGATGAACTCCCTCTCCTCGACCCCAGGGGCCGAAGTACCCCTGCCCGACTCGCCAGTGCCCGACTGGCTGCAGAAGATGCTGAACTAAGCATCCTCACCACGCAAGCATAATATCAGAATAACAAATAAAAGAGACTCAAAATCATGGCACAACAATTGAAACGTTGGCAGGGATGGCTCCTATTCGGAGGCTCTATGGTCGTAGTCTTCGTCCTCGGACTCATCGTCTCCTCACTCCTGGAGCGCCGCGCCGAGGTGGTGAGCATCTACAACAACCGCAAGAACATCTTCAAGGACGCTATCGTGGCACAGAACGAGCTGTTCGCCGAAGACTTCCCCCGTGAATATCAGACGTGGCTCAAGACCGCCGACACCACCTACCAGGGTGAGTTCAATAGCTCGCAGCGTGTCGACGTGCTCGCTGCCCGCCCCGAGATGGTCGTGCTATGGGCTGGCTACTCCTTCTCTATGGAGTACAACACGCCTCGTGGTCACAAGCACGCTATCGAAGACATGGACGAGATCCTTCGTACCGGCTCCCCTGGCGTGAACGGCAACAAGGATATCCAGCCTGGTACCTGCTGGACGTGTAAGAGCCCCGACGTACCCCGCATCATGAAGGAGAAGGGTATCGCAGAGTTCTACAAGGCTCCCTGGAGCCAGTGGGGACCCGAGATCGTGAACACCATCGGCTGCTCCGACTGTCACGATGCCCGCACTATGAAGCTCAAGCCCGCACGCCCCGCCCTCTACGAAGCCTTTGAGCGTCGTGGCGAAGATGTCTCCAAGCAGTCCCACCAGCACATGCGCTCACTCGTCTGTGCCCAGTGTCACACCGAGTACTACTTCAAGGGCGATGGCAAGTACCTCACCTTCCCCCACGACAAGGGCTTCACGGTCGAGGACATAGAGGCTTACTACGACGAGATGAACTACTCCGACTATACGCACAAGATCTCTCGCGCTCCCATCCTCAAGGCTCAGCACCCCGACTACGAGCTGTGGCGTATGGGTATCCACGGCCAGCGCGGCGTATCGTGCGCAGACTGCCATATGCCCTACGTGAGCGAAGGCGGAGTGAAGTACTCTGACCACCAGATCACCAGCCCTCTGGCGAAGATCGACAAGACCTGTCAGACCTGCCACCGCGAGGATGCCGAGACGCTCCGTCAGAACGTCTACGAACGTCAGCGCATGGCCAACGACGTGCGCAACCGCGTAGAGAAGGAGCTTGCTAAGGCCCACATCGAAGCTAAGTACGCTTGGGACAACGGCGCTACCGAAGCCGAGATGAAGGACGCACTGCAGGCCATCCGCAAGAGTCAGTGGCGCTGGGACTTCGCTGTCGCCAGCCACGGTGCTTCCTTCCACGCTCCACAGGAAGTGACGCGTATCCTCGGTCAGAGCCTCGGCTATGCTCAGGAAGCTCGCCTCGCCATCGCCAAGGTACTGGCACGCCACGGCTTCGCAGGTGACGTCCCCATGCCTGACATCTCCACGAAGGAAAAGGCTTGGGCTTACATCGGCCTCGACGGCAAGAAGCTCCAGGCTGATAAGGCAGAGTTCATGAAGACCGTCGTACCTAAGTGGGTGCAGTCGGCTAAGGCACAAGGCAAGCTCATCGAGCTCTAAGCCGAGCCTGTTGCCCTGACACACATCTAAGTATCCCTACTTCAGCGCGGCGACAGACCTCATCGTCTGCCGCCGCGCTTTCGATATAACCCCAATCGCTTCCCCGTCTATGTTCAACGCACTCTGGAAAATGAGAGAAGGCTTCGTCACTGGTGCAGGCTTGATCCTCGTTGGGCTACTGCTGCAGTACACGGCAGGCCCGATCGACTGGTCAGCCTTCGCCTTCCCGATAAATGCCATCGTCCTTGCTCTCTACCTCCTCCTGCTCGTCATCATCTACGCGCTACGTCATCGGGTCCGCCTCTTCTCCTACCTCTTCACTGTCGAGGCGGCTGTCCCCACACTCATCTACGCAGCTATACTCACCGTAGCCATGGGGCTCACCCGTCAGGTAGCCCCCCACGAGCGAGCCATCGATCCCATTGGGCTCACACGAATGCTGTCCTTCTGGCCCTTCGTACTTATCTACGCCCGCCTTACCGGCATCGTAGGGCTCATTGCGATACGGCAGATCTTACACTTCCGCCTGAGAGAGGTGCCTTCGCTGCTCTCCCACATCGGGCTCTTCATCGCCATCGTCGCTGCGACGCTCGGCAGTGCCGATATGGAGCGTGTGAAGCTCAAGGCTACCACCGACATGCCCGAGTGGCGCGCCACCCACGATCTGGGTTTCATGGAGCTACCGCTGGCCATCCAGCTGGAGAAGTTCACCATCGACGAATATCCACCCAAGCTCCTCCTCATCAATAGTAAGACAGGGAAGTCCATACCAGAGAAGAACCCACAGATCGTCCTTATCGATAAGCACTTCCATGAAGGCATGCTGTCGCAGTGGCGTATCCGTGTACACAAGAACTATCCCCTCGCTGCTCCCGTCATCACGGCCGACACGACGAAGTACGTGGAGTGGGGCTCATCGGGCGCTGTGACGGCACTCCTCGTCGAAGCCCAACCGATGAAGAATGGCAAGGAAGTGGGCAAGCCCATCATCGGATGGGTCACCTGTGGTAGCTACCTCTTCCCCTTCCAAGAGCTGAAGCTCACGAAGGACCTGAGCCTCGTGATGGCACGCCGCGAACCCGAGCGCTACGCCTCACGCATCCATATCTATACGCAGACGCAGAAGAACATCGTCGCCACCGTCGAGGTCAACAAGCCCGTGACGGTCGACGGATGGAAGATCTATCAGCTCAGCTATGATGAAGCGATGGGTCGCTGGAGCGAGACCAGCACCTTTGAGCTCGTCAAGGACCCTTGGCTCCCCGCCGTCTATGTGGGCATCTACCTACTCTTGGCTGGCGCTATCCTTACCTTCATCACAGCACAGAAGCGCCGCCGCTAAGTAAGGCGACCTGAGTGTAGGGGAAGTCCCTACCCCGAGCGTGCACCGCTCCAATGGCTGACGGACAAGCTACCCTACCCCTTTGCTTCTTCACCCCAACCCTATCAACTCTATCCTTATGACTTGGGATTCCTTCATATTCTTCGCTATCCCTGCCCTCCTTCTGTGGGCGGGTGGCGCTTGGACGGCTTGGAAAAAGCGTCCGCTACCGACCTATCTCCTCACCGCTGCGGGACTGCTCGTTTACTTCGCCTTCATCCTCGGGCTGTGGATGTCGCTGGAGCGCCCCCCCCTTCGCACGATGGGTGAGACCCGCCTGTGGTACGCCTTCTTCCTCCCCACGGCGGGGCTGATCGTCTATTCGCGCTGGCGCTACCCTTGGATCCTCGCTTTCAGCACCGTCCTTTCAGGCGTCTTCACCACGATCAATATCGTCAACCCCGACATCCACAACAAGACGCTCATGCCAGCGCTGCAGAGCCCATGGTTCGCTCCGCACGTCATCGTCTATATGTTCGCCTACGCCGTGCTGGGTGCCGCCGCACTGATGTCGGCGTACCTACTGTGGTTCAAGAAGTCACCCATCAACGATCACGAGATGGATATCTGCGACAACCTCGTGCAGGTCGGCTGGGCGTTCATGACTGTCGGTATTCTCTTCGGGGCACTCTGGGCGAAGGAAGCCTGGGGGCACTACTGGGCGTGGGACCCCAAGGAGACTTGGGCTGCTGCGACATGGTTCGCCTATCTGGCTTATATCCACGTGCGCATCCGCTCCGACCGCTATCGCCGTGCTGCGCTCTGGGGGCTCTTCATCTCCTTCATCCTCCTGCAGATGTGCTGGTGGGGTATCAACTACCTACCCTCTGCCCAAGGCGCTAGCGTCCACACCTACAGCTTGGGCTAAGGCTCTCCGCCCATAAGCCTCTATAAAAGCGATCGTCCCCACCCACAGCCGAGGCTGTGGGTGGGGACGATTGCTTTAGAGCTTTCAGAGCTTACTCGTGCTTCAGGCGCTCCTGCTCCAGGTCGATCCGTCGGATAAAGCGCTTCACGATATCCTCGTTGATATTCGCTTGCTCCTTATTCAGGTGATAGAGGTACAGGCGCTGCTGATCCAAGATACGACAGTAGAGCTCGCTGGATGTGTCATAGAGCGGTGTATGTCCATCTTCCTCCAGTTGCTGTAGCCAATCGGCGATCATCGTCTGAAGGAGATGACTTTCAGTGACGCTCTCACACACCTCATTCTCCCTGAGGTAGCGTAAGCTGACATCGGCAAGGCCTTTGCGTATGATTGACTCGGTCTCTTGCTCGGGGAGGTAATCATTGAAGGCAGGGAGCTTCATCCGCTCGATCAAGATAGGCAGGGTGAGCCCTTGTAGAAGCAGGGTCACCAGGATCACTACGAAGGTGATATAGATGATCATCGAGCGCTCTGGGAAAGGCACCCCCGCCTCAGTCATCATCGGGATGGAGAGAGCGGCGGCCAAGGACACGACACCACGCATGCCCGACCAGCCCAAGACGAAGGGAACGTGCAGGCCATAGTAGTTCGGGTCAGCCACCTTGATGAATCTCCGCATAAAGAGCGTGGTCATGACTGCCCCATAGCTGCACGCCAGACGAACTAAGATGAGCACCGCCGAGATCAAGAGACCATACCACGTCGCCGTGGACAAGCTCATCCCCCCTTCACGCATACCAGCGACCACCTCGGGTAGGTCCAGGCCGATAAGTAGGAAGACAAGACCATTCAGCAGGAAGACAAAGTTATGCCAGAAGTTCCATCCACTCAAGCGAGAACTACTATCCATGAAGAGGATATTCCGGCTGCTCAAGTACAAGCCTCCAGATACAACGGCTATTACTCCTGATGCCCCGACCTCTTCGGCAGCGAGATACATGATATAGGGAGATATCAGAGTGAAGACCACATCGATCTTCTCATCGGTAGGCAGGTAGTGATGTAGCTTGATCATCACCCAAGCCACCGCCAGTCCAACCAATAATCCGCCCACGATCATCCACACAAAGCTACCAGCTGCTTGATACCAGACAAACTGCCCCGTACCAACGGCAACGAGGGCCACGCGCATGATGATCAAGGAGCTGGCATCATTGAAGAGGCTCTCCCCCTCCAATATGGAGGAAAAACGCTTCGGCACCTTCACAAAGCGCATGATCGCCTGAGCGCTTACAGCATCAGGAGGCGAGACGATCCCCCCGAGCAAGAAGCCTAAAGCAATAGAAAAGCCGGGCAAGATAGCGTTCGCCACAAGGGCCACCACACAAGCCGTGATGAAGACGACAAGGAATGCAAAGCTCAAGATAATGCGTCGCCACTTCCATAGCTCCTTCCACGAAGCGCTATAGGCCGCTTCGAAGAGTAAGGGTGGGAGGAAGATAATAAAGATCCATTCGGGCTCCACCTTGATATGTGGCACTCCAGGCACCAAGCTCAGTGCCAAGACGAGCAAGACGAGCAAGATAGGGTAAGCGATCTTGATCTTATTCGCCAGCATGGTCAGCATACAGATGATGACCACCAGCGAGATGATAAAGAGCATTTCAAATATCATCTATTCGAATTCTTATGAGGGTTAATCCAGTCGCGTGCATACACCACGGACCATCAGCGAAACAAACTCTATGGAAGTCCCTGTGAGCACGTCATTCTCGTGCCCCTTCAGGACGTACAAAGATACGAAAATAGGCCTCACCGATGGAAGCGACACGTCCCCACCCGCAGCCTCAGCTACGGGTGAGGACGTGTATTTATCGTCTCGCGACTTTCTCTTACAGGCGATCGGCAATTATTTGGGAGAGCCCGAGTCACCCTGCTGGTAATTCGGGTCGATCATCACATGAAATTTCGGTGGATCGCAGGCTGTCGTAAAGATGACGATACTGGGAGTACGCACACCTGGCATCGTCTATTCACTATTTATTAGCCTGCAGGGACGGATGTCCTCACCGTGATTCGGTAGTATGAAGATAAGCATAATCAGCTACATGACGATAGTCCTCTAACACACCTTACTCGGGAGGGGGGCTACCGACCTATATAGGTCCGCGGGTGAACCTATATAGGGCACGATGCGAAGCTATACTGGGCGTCGCGTCGACCTATATTGGTCGGAGCAGCGACCTATATAGGTTCGCACACCTCCAGCGGAGGAAAAAGTGCCGTTATCGTGAAGGGAAAAGCGCCTTCCCTTAGTGGTTTTCCTGCATCTATGTACGTAGTCTTAAAGACCAGACACGTAAATCCAAATATCCACGTACGTAGATATTAGAGCCACGTACGTAGACCAAACTTATCTGCCACTCGTCCGCAACTTTTATCCCTACGCGGAGCAACAACCTACATAGAGGTCACTTCACAAAGCTGTATAGGAGTCGGTCCAAAGCTATATAGCTCTACCCACGTACTCATTATAATGTATAGGCGAGGGAGGCGAGAGAGGGGGCAAATGAAGGGTATAAAGGGGGAGGAAGAAAAGGCGGAAAAGAGGCGCATTGCAGCAGGCGAGGGAGGGCTTTTCAGGGGAGAAAAGAGGCCATTTCACCCCTCCTCGGGGGAGGTCAAGAGGGAGGAAAGAGGGGGAAAAGGGGCAAAAAAATGTATCTCGCTGAGGGATAAAGCGGTGCGATTTTGGGCTGAACTTTTAGGAGAAAGTGCGGTTTTGTTTTCGTAGCTTTGCACAACAACTGGGGGAAATCCCTCGGATGTTCACTCGTAAATATCACATTTTCAACAACCATCATGACAGAGAGCAAACGCGCTTTATCTGAATACGTTTACCAAAGTAAGTATTCCTTGTTCCGCGAAGACTTGGGTCGTAAAGAGACCTGGGACGAGAGCGTCGAACGTATCCGCCAGATGCACCTGACGCACCTGGAGCGCTTCGCCCCCCAGGCGCTGCAAGACGAGTGGTTCATGACCCAGTTCAATGAGGCCATCGACTACTACAAGCTGAAGAAGTTCGTTGGGTCCCAGCGCAACCTCCAGTTCGGCGGTGAGCCCGTCCTGAAGTCCTCAGCGAAATCCTATAACTGTAGCTACTCGCACTGTGACCGCCTTGAGGTCTTCCGTGAGATCGAGTGGCTCCTGCTCAGTGGCTGCGGCTGCGGTCTCTCCGTAGAGCAGGCTCACGTAGACAAGCTCCCCTCCCTTCTCCCCGCCAGCGAGCTATCTCAGGAAAGCGAAGCCTATGTCATCGGTGACAGCATCGAGGGCTGGGCTGACTCCATCCACCGCCTTCTCGAATACTACTTCATCCCTGGCGTCAAGAAGCCCGTCTTCGACTACTCTGAGATCCGCCCCAAGGGTGCTAAGATCGCTAAGCGCTTCATCGCTCCTGGACCTGACGGTCTGCGTATGGCACTCGATAAGATCCGTGGCCTGATGAAGGCTGCCGTCGCAGCTGGTCAGAAGCGCCTCTCTGCCCTGCAGTGCACCGACATCATCGCTCACCTGGCAGACTCCGTCCTCTCGGGTGGTGTCCGTCGCTCGGCGCTGATGATCCTCTTCTCTCCCGAAGACACGGAGATGGTGAACTGTAAGCACGGCGACTGGTTCACTACCAATCCCCAGCGTGCCCGCTTCAACATGTCGGCTGCTCTCAACCGTGGCGAAGTCGATCGCTCACTCTATGAGTCGCTCTTCGAGGCCATGCGCACGAGCGGTGACCCCGGCCTCTACTGGAGAGATAAGTTCGGCGTAGGCTGTAACCCCTGCTGCGAAATCGGCTTCTTCCCTACGGACAAGAATGGCGATACGGGCTGGCAGGTATGTAACCTCGTCTCCATCAACGGGATGGAATGTACGAGCGAAGAGGAGTTCTACAAGATCTGCCGCTGCGCTTCGACGCTCGCTACCGTGCAGGCTACCTACATGGACTTCCCTTACCTCGGACAGGCTACGACGAACATCATCCAGTCCGATCCCCTCATCGGTGTATCCATCGGCGGGATCATGAACAACCCTCAGATCCTCACGAACAAGGATATCCTCGCCGTCGGGGCTATGCAGGTGCGCCAGCAGAACTCTCAGTGTGCTCGCATCCTCGGCATCAACCCCGCCAGCCGTACGACCTGCGTCAAGCCTGATGGTACGGTGAGCCTCCTGCTCGGTATGACCTCGGGTATCCACGGCGCTTACGCTAAGCGCTACCTGCGTAGCGTCGAGGCCAACATCGAAGAGCCCAACCTCAAGGCTTACGAAGAGGCTAACCCCAAGGCTGTACAGCCCAACATCTTCAAGCCTGCTACGGACAAGAAGATCTTCTTCCCCATCGAAGAAAGCGAAGATACACTTCTGCGCAGCGAACTCAGTGGCATCAAGCTCCTCGAGTACGTCAAGCTCGTCCAGCAGAGCTGGGTCATCCCCGGCATGAGCGACATGGAGTCTCCCATCAAGAATAATGTATCGAACACCGTCGACGTGCCCAACGACCAGTGGGATGCCGTCTGCGACTGGGTCTGGGAGAACCAAGACTACATCGCTGGCGTGACCTTCCTCTCCACCTACGGCGATATGGACCTGCCTCAGGCTCCTATGTGCAAGGTCTCGACGGCTGAGGAGATCCTCCGCGAATACGGCGTCGGTAGTATGTTCGCTTCGGGTCTCGTCGTGGACACGATCGAGGTCTTCGGCGACCTGTGGAAGGCTTGCGAATCAGCTCAGGGCCGTGGCGAGCAGCTCTTCGTCTCGGACTACGCTATCGATGACTACATCCAGCGTCACAGCGTCGAGGGCGAAGCCCCCTGCCTGGACCGTGAGCACGTGCGTGGCATCCTCGCAGCACGCCTGCAGGACAAGGTCGAGAACCTCGCTGCTAAGCGCGATATCGTCCGCCGTATCGAGAAGTTCGCCCACAACTACTACCGTGGCGACATCTACAAGGCGGTGAACGTGCTGAAGAGCGTCAACAACCTCCACCTCTTTGAGGTCCTGAAGAAGACGTACAAGCCCGTTGACTGGAAGAGCGTCGACTTCTCTGGCAAGCAGTTCACCAATGCCGATGAGCTTGGTGCAGCCTCCTGCGCTGGTGGTGCCTGCGAGATCAAGTAACGACTCCCCCGCCTCCCTCTGAGGCACTCAAATAAAGCACAAGCCCCCGAGTAAGCAAGTGAGCTTACTCGGGGGCTTGTCTATTGAGGGAAGGGCCTCGTAGCTGGGCTACAAGACGCCCAAATCGAGGGAGAGGAAGCAGCGCATACACGCAGGGAAATCTCCGTATATACGGAAATATATTTTCGTATATGCAGAAATATATTTCCGTATATGCGAAAATTCGGCGCCTTATATACGGGCGTCCGTCCCTATTTCTTCTGCTTGACGAGCAGATTCATTACGAATAGGATGACGATAGCGCCGATGGCTCCCGTCAGGATAGAGCCGATCCAGCCTTCGCCCAGAGAGGTATTGAAGACCTTCTCCAAAAGCCACGAACCTACGCCACTTCCCAGAATACCTACGACGATATTCCCGAGAAGTCCGAGGCCACTACCTCGATAGATAATCCCGCCCAGCCATCCGGCCAGGGCTCCTGTAATCAGTGTTGCAATCATACTTATAAGCTTTGCTATTAAATTCAGCTACGAAGGTAAGGTTTATTGGTTGGAAGGCAAGACATCAAAGCTCGGCGCCTTCCCCCTTACGCTCAGGCCTCCTCGGGCTTACCATAAAAAGAGCCTCCCCACCGTCAGCACGTAGCTGACGGTGGGGAGGCTTTGTATTGGACTTCGTCAGCCTCCCGAAGGAGGCAAGGCGAGCGGTGTACTATCCGCCGAAGTCGTCGAAGAAGAGCTGGCTACGCTCTACGCCGAGGTCCTCGAGCATCTTCTTCACAGCGTTGGCCATAGGACCAGGGCCGCACATATAGTACTCGATATCTTCGGGCGCATCGTGATCCTTCAGATAGTTGTCGTAGATGACCTGATGGATGAAGCCGACGTAGCCGGTCCAGTTGTCTTCGGGCTGGGGGTCAGAGAGCGCGATGTGGAAGCTGAAGTTGGGGAACTGCTTCTCAATCTCGCGGAAGTCCTCTTCGTAGAAGATCTCCTTCTTGCTTCGTGCACCGTACCAGTAAGAGACCTTACGGCCCGTGTGGAGCGTGCGGAAGAGGTGGAGGATCTGAGCACGCAGAGGAGCCATACCAGCACCACCACCGATGTAGAGCATCTCAGCATCCGTGTCCTGGATGTGGAAGTCCCCGTAAGGACCGCTCATGCGGACCTTGTCGCCAGGCTTCAGCGAGAAGATGTAGGACGAGGAGATACCAGGAGAGACGGGGAGCCACTTGTGCGTAGCGCGGTCCATAGGAGGCGTAGCGATACGGACGTTGAGCGTGATGATGTTCCCTTCGGCAGGGTAGTTAGCCATCGAGTAAGCACGGATGGTCTCCGTATCATTCTTACAGGTCAGGCTCCACATATCGAAGTGATCCCAGTCGCCACGGAACTTCTCATCGATGTCGTAGTCGGCATACTTGATGTCGTAGGGAGGGATGGTGATCTGTGCGTAGCTACCGCTCTGGAAGTTCATCACTTCACCCTCGGGGAGCTTCACGACGAATTCCTTGATGAAGGTCGAGACGTTGCGGTTCGAGACGACTTCGCACTCCCATTCCTTGACGCCGAAGACGGACTCAGGTACGATGACCTGCATGTCTTCCTTGACCTTGGTCTGGCAAGCCAGACGCCAGTGTTCCTTCTGCTCCTTACGAGAGAAGAAGCCCGTCTCCGTAGGCAGGATTTCCCCACCACCTTCGACGACACGGCAGCGGCACTGACCGCACGAACCGCTACCACCGCAAGCGGAGGAGAGGTAGATATTCTCACCCTGCAGAGTGCTCAGCAGCGTACCGCCGATGGGTACTTCAGCTTCCTTCTCCCCATTGATGGTGAGCTTGACGTTGCCTGATGGGACGAGCTTGCTCTTAGCGACAAGCAGGACGATCACCAGGAGCAGTGTGACCACGAGGAAGATGCCCACACTGACGAGTATAATGGTTGTATTCATTTCGTTGAGTCTTCGCTTTCGTTACATCTTGACACCAGAGAAGCTGAGGAAGGCAATCCCCATGAGCGCCGTGACGATGAAGGTGATCCCGAGGCCACGCAGGGGCTTGGGCACATCAGAGTACTGGAGCTTCTCACGGATAGCAGCCATCCCGACGATAGCGAGCATCCAGCCGATACCGGAGCCGAAGCCGTAGATGGTAGCTTCACCGATGGTGGGGAATTCACGCTGCTGCATGAAGAGTGATCCACCGAGGATAGCACAGTTCACAGCGATCAGCGGGAGGAAGATCCCGAGCGAAGCGTAGAGCGAGGGGCTGAAGCGCTCGACGAGCATCTCCACAAGCTGCGTGAAAGCGGCGATGACGGCGATGAAGATGATGAAGGAGAGGAAGGAGAGGTCTACACCTGCGGCATCAGCACCGATGAGCCAGTCAAGCGCCCCTTGCTTGAAGACCTTGGTCTCGAGGAGGTAGTTGATAGGCAGCGTGCAGGTCAGGATAAACGTGACAGCGATACCCAGGCCAAAGGAGGTCTTTACGTTCTTCGATACTGCCAGGAAGGAGCACATCCCCAGGTAGTAGGCGAAGATCATGTTATCGATGAAGATCGACCTAAAGAATAAGGCTAATGAATCCATTCTTTGTTAGTTCTTATTTGCGTGGGTAAAGGTTAGTTTTCCTGAAGCTCCTTGTTGTACGAGCGGTGGATCCAGATGAGCACAGCCACGGAGATAAGTGCCATAGGAGGCAGGATCATCAGACCGTTGTTGACATAGCCGTGGATACCATCGGTAGCGTAGAAGCTCTGAGGGATGATCTGGAAGCCGAGGAGCGTACCGGAGCCGAGGAGCTCACGGAAGAAGCCTACAGCGACGAGGACAGCACCATAGCCAAGACCGTTCCCGATACCATCGAGGAAGGATTCCCAAGGGCCGTTACCCAGAGCGAAGGCTTCGAGGCGACCCATAAGGATACAGTTCGTGATGATCAGCCCGACGAAGACGGAGAGCTGCTTACTGACGTCGTAAGCATAAGCCTTGAGGACTTCGCTGACGATGGTCACCAGGGTAGCTGCTACGACGAGCTGCACGATGATGCGGATACGGTTAGGGATCGTCTTACGCAGGAGCGAGATGACGACGTTGGAGAAGGCGACGACGACCGTCACAGAGAGTGCCATGACGATAGCGGGCTCGAGCTTAGAGGTTACAGCCAGCGCGGAGCAGATACCGAGCATCTGCACCATGATGGGGTTATTCTTGCTGAGTGGCCCGAGGAGCGTTTCTTTATTCTTTTTATTCCAGAGAGACATGGCTACTGAGCGTTATAGGTTTCAAGAAATTTTTGGAAGGGCTTGAGCGAGGCAGCGAGCATATCGTTCACACCATTGCTGGTGAGCGTACCGCCCGAGATACCATCGACGTAGTCCTTATCCTCGACCTTCTGGCCATTCTTGACGACAGCGATACCGGTGAAGGCGCCTTCACGGAAGATGTGCTTACCCTTGAACTGGGCAGAGAAGTGTGGCGTGGAGATTTCAGCACCGAGACCTGGGGTTTCCCCAGCGTTGCCGAAGTCAGCCCCATCGACCGTAGAGTGGTCAGCAGCATCGATAGCGATGTAGCCCCAGATCTTGTTCCACAGACCTGCACCATTGAGGGGGAGGACGTAGAGGGTCTTCCCGTTGACCTCAGCGACGTAGACGGGGAGGTCTTGCTTCTCACCCTTAGCGATGAGCTTATAGGAGAGCTCGGTGTTGGCATTGAAAGCGTCGCTCTTACCGACTTCTTCCCCTTCGAAGGTCTTGACGACCTGGCCCTCTTCGTTGACGAGGAGTTCCTTCTTGATGAGGTCCTTGTAGGTGGAGATGACGGCGGACTTATCAGGGCTCTGACCGAGTGCGCGGAGGATCTGCTGCATCTTGTCGATGTTCGCATTCTCCTGCTGTGCGGGGCGCAGGACGATCGCTGCACCTGCCAGGAGGACTGCAGCGAGGATGACCATCACCGCAGCATAGATCAGTACATAAGAATTCTTATCTCTATTCATCGTTGTAGCGGTGTTGGATTAGTTCTGAGCCTTAGCGGAGAGACGCTTGAGACGCTTCTGCGTATTGCGCTCTACCACGATGTAGTCGATGAGCGGTGCGAAGGTGTTCATCAGGAGGATAGCGAGCATCATACCTTCAGCGTACCCAGCATTGAGCACACGGATGAAGACGACCATTACCCCGATGAGGAAACCATAGACCCACTTCCCAGCTTCGGTGCGTGCAGCGGTCACGGGGTCCGTAGCCATGAAGACGATACCGAAGGCGAAGCCTCCATAGATGAGGTGGTGGAGTGCAGATACCTGCATAGCAGGCGTAGCACCGATGGCGTTGAAGACAGCAGCCATAGCGAAGACACCGACGACACCAGATACCATGATCTTGTAGCTGGCGATACCCGTATAGATGAGGATGCAAGCCCCGATGAGGATAGCGAGCGTGGAGACTTCACCTACCGAGCCTGGGAGGAAGCCGAGGAAGGCATCCCAGTCGGTGAGAGGACCACCGAGCGTATTGTGGATGTCGGGGAGCATACCCTTAGCAGCAGCGATCTGCCCGAGAGGCGTAGCACCAGAGAAGCCGTCGACAGCCTTCTCAGCACCACCGAGCCCGAAGGTCGAGCCAAGGCGTACCCATACGCTGTCACCAGACATAGCGGCGGGGTAAGAGAAGAAGAGGAAGGCACGCGTGATCAGCGCTACGTTGAAGACGTTGTAGCCCGTACCACCGAAGACTTCCTTAGCGAAGACTACAGCGAAGGCAGTAGCTACAGCGATCATCCACAGTGGGGTCTCCACAGGGATAATCATCGGGATGAGAATCCCCGTGACGAGGAACCCTTCCTGGATCTCCTCATGCTTCATCTGGGCGATGATGAATTCAATACCCAGACCTACAGCGTAGGAGACGATGATCTGAGGCAGCACGGAGAGGAAGCCATAGAAGAAGGTGCTCCAGAAGGAAGCCTCTACACCTACAGCGATATTGTGCTGCAGCCCGACGTTGTACATCCCGAAAAGCAGCGCAGGCAGGAGAGCGAAGATGACTACGCTCATCGTACGCTTGCTATCGATGGCATCGTGGACGTGAGCGCCACGACGCTTCGAGGTCGTATTGGGGACGAAGAGGAACGTCTCAAAGCCGTCGAAGACTGACTCCAGGGCCGAGAAGCGCCCCCCCTTCGAGAAGGCGGGCTTAATCTTATCGATTTGTTTTCTTAATGCGTTCAAGGTCGTTGTCCTTTTAATGAGTGAAACCTTCTATTAGTTCATTTCCTTGTACAGCTCATCCAGACCCTGACGTACGATCTGCTGGAGAGGTATCTTGGACGTGTCGACGAATTCGCAGACAGAGAAGTCTTCGGGAGCTACCTCATAGATACCGCGAGCCTCCATATCGTTGATGTTGAAGGCAATGATGCTCTTCAGGAGGAACTCAGGATAGATATCCATAGGGAAGACACGGTCGTACTCGCCACTCATGATCATAGCGCGACGACCACCCTTGACACGGGCATCGAGCACATATTCCTTCTTAGGCATGAGCCAAGAGAAGTAAGAGCGGCTGTGGCTGTACTGGTTGAGACGAGGCATAGCCCAGCCAAAGACCTCGTGCACGTCGTCCCCCTCGGGGATGATCGTGATCTGGTCAATAGAGTAGCTCATGCGGTCGTGCTCTTCATCGACCTTGATACCGGAGAAGACATCCCCCTCGATGACGCGCTCATGCTCACCCTTCTTACCGAGACGACCTGCGAGGGCTTCGGTGAAGCGGGCACCAGGCAGGACGGTCAGATAGCCCGTCTCCTTGGCTTCGGAGCCCGTGAGAGCGATGGTACGGGAGAAGTCGACCTTACCGGTCTTGAGGAAGCGGCCGATCACAAGAAGATCGCTGGCCTTGAGCGTCCAGACGGTCTCTTCCTTGTTGATAGGCGCCGTGTGGTTGATCAGCGTACCGACCAGACCTGCGGGGTGTGGCCCGCGGACTTCGACGCGCTCGACACCCGTCACACCCGTCAGTTCGCCAGGAGCGACACCGAGGTAGACCTTACCCGTGGTAAGCTTGGTGAGAGCGGTGAGAGCCAGCTGCAGCTCGTCCTCGCGACCCTGAGCCAGATAGCTGAAGCGGGGAGCAAGGGGAGCGGTGAAGTTCGCCGTGACGAAGATATCACGGGGCTCAGTCAGAGGATTAGCCAGGCGGTCGTAGGGACGCTGCTTGAAGAAGCTGAACATACCACTCTCCAGGAGGAGAGCAAGTACCTCAGAGCGCTGCATCTTTTCGACCCCAGCCGTGGCGAAGGACTTGTACTCCGTCGTCGCATCGGGGCGTACTTCGACACTCAGGACCTTGCGCTTGGCACCGCGATTGACAGCGATGACTTCGCCACTGACAGGCGAGGTCAAGCACAGCTCAGGCGCACCTTTGTGGCACAGCAGAGCATCGCCTGCCAGCACCTTGTCGCCTGGGTGAACGATCACTTTAGGGACGAAGCCGATGTAATCATCGGGGACGACGGCATAGCTCTCCGTGCGCTGGGCTGCTGCGAGTTGCGTCTCAGCGGCCTTTCCCTTCAGATTCAGCGTGAGGCCCTTCTTTATCGTGATAATGTTCGGCATAACACGTGATTTGATGATTTGTTTAGTTAAATTATTTGGGTACAAAAGTACACATTCTTTGCCATACTCTACCTATAATAAGGGAGGCAGCGCCCCACCACATCCCCACAACAAGCGAAGAGGGTATGCATAACTCCCCATCTTCGGCATTCCTCCCAGTCTCGCGCGCGTACATTATATTGTAGGCACTACCCACCGACCGCCTCCTCAAGAAGCTCTCCCCAGCGCAAGATACCCTCCCCTTCTTATAGTCCGCTATCCGCCCCCTTACCGAAGGGACTTCGCAAACCTCACCCGAGGTCGACGAACGAACCTATATGGGTCGGCGGGCTGACCTATACAGGTGCGTGGATAGAGCTATATAGGATGGCGAAGGAAGCTATATAGCTTTGTGAAGTCACCTATATTAGGTTGTTGCTCCGCGTAGGGATAAAAGTTATGGACAAGTAGCAGATAAGTTTAGACTACGTACGTGGCTCTAATATCTACGTGCCTGGATATTAGGATTTGCGTGCCTGGCCTTTAAGACTACGTGCATAGATAGAAGAATACCACTACGTGAAGGCGCTTTTTTCTTTACGAGAACGATGCTTTTTCCTCCGCTGGATAAGAGGAATACACGCGATAAGGCGAAGGGCTTGCTCGGACACGTCGGAGAGGCATATCGACGAGCTGGGCGTGCGACACCTTAGCACAATAAGTAGGGGGCAGGACTCTGCCGCAACAGCCTCCTACAGGTCACGCAGTGAAGCGATATAGGTCAGCCTGCCGACCAATATAGGTTCGCACATCCTCCCTCCACGAGTCCGAAGCACGCGCCTTTACTTCAAAGCACGTCCCCAGCACCATCAGAGCGGGCGATAAAGTCGGTATTTTGCACTGCAAACCTACCTACAATTATGTATTTTTTCTCCGTGATTTCACCTCTCAGCGAAGCACAGCTCAGCGCAGACCCTCACACAACATACTATAATACAGATGATTTCCAGATCACACCTACAATATACGAGGCTACCTACCGCCCAAATTTAATCCTGTGAAAGGGCATATATTTGCGGCGTTTTTCAGGGCAAAAGCCCCTGTCAACCTCCAATCATAATTCACCCATCCTAACCACTGACGTGATGAAATTTCAGAGATTAGCAGCCCTCACCTGCTTCGTAGCAGCAGGGATATTGATTAGCTCCTGCGACAAGGAGACCCCACGACAAGAGCAGAAGCCTGCTCAGCCCACGACACCCGTAGTACAACCCGAAGAGCCAGCAGCCCCAGGCGAGGCCCGCGTAGCTGTCGCTCAGCCAGGGGGCTTGGAGGCAGCTCTGAAGGGTCAAGATCTGGAGCAGCTCACTAAGCTCACCGTCCGCTCTGGCGTCCTGAACCAAGCCGACTTAGACTACGTGACCAAGAGCCTCAAGATCGAAGCTATCGACCTGAGCGCTGCCACCCTCCGTCTCGGAGACGAGGATAAGGGCTTCTACGGCAATAGCACACTCAAGAAAATTACCGCCCCTGCAGATATCGAGAAGACGCAGAAGGACTGGTTCTCCAATACCTTAGCCACAGAGATCATCTTCCCAGGCAATAAGCTCAAGAGCTTCGGTGGTGCCGTGTACAACGAGAAGCTCAAGAGCATCACCCTGCCCAACTCCGTAGAGGAGATCGGTGCAGCAGCCTTCGCCAATAGCAACTTCGAGAGCATCACACTCTCCACCAGCCTCAAGAGCATCCCCACCGAAGCCTTCAAGGGCTGCCGTCGTCTGACGAAGCTCACTATCCCCACGAGCGTGACGGAGATCAAGGACAACGTCTTCACAGGCTGCGCACAGCTCAAGGAGATCACCTTCCTCTGCCCCGCTCCCACCTTCACCACCAACGACCTTGACGAGAACGCCTTTGAGGGCTTCGACTACTCGATCGAACCCTCGTTCACCGTACCTAAGGGTACGAAGGACGCCTACCTCAAGGCACTCAACTGGTCGCCCAAAAGCCGCGTAGCTAAGTACTTCGTCGAGGCTGAATAAGCAGTATCCTCTATCAGCAAGCGCCCTTCTCACAGCCTGCATCCACACCCCCAAGCTAAGCGAGGGGATGAGGGAGCACTGTGAGAAGGGCGTACCTACCACCATACAACGACTCAGATATGAACTACAAGAAGCTCCTTCCCCTCTTCGCAATAGCCCTCCTCACCTCTGCGGCATTCACGGCCTGCAGCACCGACACCCCCAAGACGGAGAAGACGGACGGGAAGAAAGACCCACATACCGACGGCTCTACGGGAGCCACCACGAAGCCGGGCACGCCCGTGACACCTACGCCTGCAGACCCCAAAGAGAATCTCCCTGCTCTACGCGAGGGCGAGGTCCGCATCGCCGTGCCACAGGCTGGCGGTCTGGAGGCAGCTCTCAAGGGCAAAGACCTCTCGAAGGTGCGCATCCTTCTCCTCACCTCGGGCGCTATCAACCAAGCCGACTGCGACTTCATCCGCTACCAAATGAAGGCTCTCGAGGAGCTGGACATCAGCCGTGTAGCCTTCGGCATCGGTGATGATGAGTACGGACTCAAGGACAACAAGAGCCTGAAGAAAATCATCGCTCCCGCGACGCTACGCCGCACAGCCGATGGATGGTTCAGCTACACCCGTGCCGAGGAGATCATCTTCCCTGGGGACAAGCTGCGCATCTTCGGTGGCGCTCTCTTCAACGAGCGAGCCAAGAAGATCACGCTCCCCGAGTCGGTAGAGGTCATCCTCGCCAATGCCTTCTGGAACAACAACAAGATGGAGTCCATCACGCTACCCAGCAAGATCAAGGTCATCCCCGCGCGTTGCTTCTACTTCTGCAAGAGCCTCAAGAGCATCGACATCCCCGCAGCTGTGACCGAGATCCAGGAAGATGCCTTCGCCGAATGTATACAGCTCGAGCGCATTACCTTCCTCGGTGAAGCCCCTGCCCTACCGAAGGGTAAGAACGGACAGACGCTGAGTCCCTTTGCCTCCGTCGTGTGGGAAGCGAGCGGACAGCGTAAGTGCGTCATCCGCGTCCCCCAGGGGAAGACGCAGAGCTTCCTCGAGAAGTGGCAGTGGTCCGCCGACAAGGCCAGCCGCTTCGAGGAATACTAAGCGACCACCCCGCCTATGCGCACAGCACACACCTCACCCCTCCGCCCCAAGCTCTCCACCCTCCTACTCCCCATCGTAGCCCTCGGACTACTATGGGGATGTAGCGGGGAGAAGTCGAAGAGTGAGCCGAACGATGGTACCCACCGCGGGACGGCCACCACGACGAGTGACGCAGCTATCGTAGACTACCTACGCCAGCAGATCGATGTCACCACCCCACAAGAAGCCCCCGAGGCCTGCTACAAGGAGTACAGCACAGCCGAGGGCTACGGAGCAATGCAGGAGCAGCTATGGGAGCTCTGGCGCAAGGCCAATGCCGACCGCCTCGCCACACAGCCGTGGTCACTGAACTCCCCCAACGCTCTCGTCTGGAAGATCCCCCAAGGTGAAGAGATGCAGCTCCGCCTCTTCGCTAAGGGAGCTAAGCCCGCCAGTGGCTATCCGCTCTTCATCAACCTCCATGGTGGCGGGCGCTACCCCGCGGAGCCTGGGCCGTGGACTTCGGAGATCAACGAGCAGGAGTGGTACACCCTCATGTCCTTCACTGATCGCTATGCCAATAGCCCCGCCCTCTACTTCGTCCCCCGTATGGCGGACGACCGCAAGGGCAGATGGCACTACACTCCACAGCGCACCGCCTTCCGCCGTGCCTACCAGCTCGCCGTACTCCGAGGCGATGCAGACCCCGACCGAGTCTACCTCACGGGCATATCGGAGGGGGGCTACGGCTCCTTCCGCCTCGGACTCTTTATGCCCGACTACTTCGCAGCTGTCGGCCCTCTGGCGGCCGCTATCGAGAGCCTCGAGCTCGCAGAGAACCTGCGCAACGTAGCCTTCCGCTTCGATGTCGGGGAGCGCGACTATGAGTACGATCGCATCCTCAATGCGATGGACTGGCGCGACAAGCTCAGTGAGCTCGCCAAGGCCAATACAGAGGACTTCGTCCACGAGGCGAATATCATCGCTGGTCACGGGCACACCATCCCCTATCTGACGATGCCTCCATGGCTCTCGGAGCACAAGCGACGCGTGTACCCCAAGCACCTAAGCTACACCTACTACAATATCGACGACGAATTCTCCGACGGGGTCTATTACCTCGGCTTCGGCGGGATCAAGCACAGCAGCGATGCCCGTCTGCACCTTGACGTACGACATGAGGGTAATAGCTTCGACGTAGAGACCAAGCTCCTGCGTGGTACAGCCCAAGGCTCGCTGACCCTCTATGTCGATAGCGTGGACTTCACCAAGCCCATCGTCGTCAAGCACAATGGGCGGGTCATCTTCTCGGAGGTGCTACGCCCCAACAAGGGGGTGATGGCCGAGGCTATCGCACGCTTCGGTGATCCCAAGCGCATCTTCCCCGCCAAGGTCAAGATACCGCTCTAAGGTCGCTCAACCAAGCAGCCCAAGGAGCAAGCTCCTAAGCAGAGAGCCCCCCGGCAGCGTCCTACGGATGCCGTCGAGGGGCTCTGCTTGCTTCATACGCGATGAGGACGGCAGTAGAGGAGCGGAGATCGGGGCTTTTCGAAGCTACCAAGGCTCGGGCGAGGGCTGATGTACAGCGACTTCTATCCGGGTCGGGCGACCGAAGACTGCCGAGATTTCTGTATCTTTGTTTAGGCCGATGGCCCACAGCTCTACTCACTCCCGTCCTCTCACAACTATATATGCCTATGGATCATGCTCCAGTAGCCTTCGAACCCTATATCCTCGTAGGATCCTTCCTGATGCTCGCCGGTATCATCGCCGGTAAGGTGGGCACGCGCTTTGGGGTGCCTGCCCTGCTCCTCTTCCTCATCACAGGGATGCTCTTCGGCAGTGCGGGCCTCGGGATCCAATACAACGACACGAATAAGACGCAGTTCGTCGGGATGATCGCCCTGACGGTCATCCTCTTCTTCGGGGGCTTCGAGACGAAGCTCAAGGAGATGCGCACCGTCCTCGGCCCGGGGATCATGCTCTCTACGGTAGGCGTCATCTTGACGACACTCTGTCTCGGGGGCTTCTTCTACGGTATGGACCTCATAGGCTGGGCGCCCGTACACTTCACCTTCCCCATCGCCCTTCTGCTGGCAGCGACGATGTCGAGTACCGACTCCGCCTCGGTCTTCGCCCTCCTGCGCTCGAAGAACATGCACCTCAAGGAAGGCTTGCGCCCCATCCTCGAGCTCGAGAGTGGTAGTAATGACCCGATGGCCTATATGCTCACCATCGCTCTGATCCAGTTCATCACAGGGGGTACGGACGGCTCATGGACAAGCATCCTCGTGACCTTCGTACTGCAGTTCTCCGTCGGTGGTCTGATGGGGTATCTCTCTGGCTGCATCACTCCCCTCCTGATTAATAAGGCCAACATCGGCAACGGAGCACTCTACCCCATCCTCCTCCTGTGCTTCGTCTTCCTCACCTTCTCCGCTACCTCGCTCCTACATGGCAATGGCTACCTCGCCGTCTATATCATGGGTGTGCTCGTGGGGAATAAGAAGCTCGTACACAAGAAGAGTATCGAGACCTTCGTCGATGGGCTGACGTGGCTCCTACAGATCTCGCTCTTCATCATCCTCGGGCTCTTCGTCGATGCTAAGAGCCTGCTCCCCATCACAGGCTTTGCCGTGCTGGCGGGTCTCTTCATGATCTTCGTAGCACGACCACTGGCGGTACAGCTCAGCCTCATCTTCTTCCCACGCATCAGCATGCGCGGGCGCTGCTTCCTCTCGTGGGTGGGCCTACGTGGCGCCGTGCCGATCATCTTCGCCACCTACCCGATGATGAGTCAGGTAGAGGGCGCTGAGACGCTCTTCAACATCGTCTACGTCATCACCCTCCTCTCGCTGCTCATCCAGGGGAGCACCCTGCCCGCCGTAGCGCGCTTCCTCGGTCTCGACGAAGAGGTCAAGGTCAAGGTCAGCCACTTCGGCGTCGAGATCCCTCAATACACGGGGGCAAAGATGGTCGAGCGCACCGTCACGGGCAAGATGCTCCATGAGGGCAATAAGCTCATGGAGCTGGACCTCAAGGAAGAAGAACTCGTGATCCTCGTGCGCCGTGGTGAGAACTATATGGTCCCCAAGGGCAAGCTCGAGCTCGAAGTCGGTGACATCCTTCTGATTGTCTTCGAGCAAAACACCGAACAGAGCGCCTAACGTGAAGCCCTCCGACATCCTGCGCCGTATCTGGGGCCTCGCGCTGCCAAATATCCTCTCCAACGTCACCGTCCCGCTCCTCATGCTCGCCGATACGGCGATGGCGGGACGTATGGCCACAGCCGACAGCATCGCAGCGGTAGCCATCGGTGCCGCTATCACCCAGTTCGTCATCGGCATCTGGAGCCTCCTACGTATGGGCACGACGGGCTTCACCGCTCAGGCGTGGGGCGCATGTGACGTGCGCGCCCTCCTGCGTCAGCTCACCTCGGGCTCGATCATCGCACTCTCGGTCGGCCTACTCCTCATCCTCCTGCGCCCTCTCTATGTCGCTCCCGCCGCAGCCCTCCTGCAGGCAGGCGCCGACATGCACCTCCCCGAGGCGCAGACCTACCTCCATTACTCCTTCCTCGGCGCACCTGCCGCCCTCCTGCTCTACGTGTATAATGGCTGGCTCATCGGCGTACAGCGGATGAAGCTCGTCATGAGCATGAGTATCGCCTGCAACCTGCTGAACATCCTCTTCAGCTACCTCCTTGCCTTCCCAGGCAAGATGGGCGTCGGGGGCTTGGCGCTGGGCACGGTGCTCGCACAGTACACGGCCGTCCTACTCCTCGCGCTCGGTGGCCTGCGCTACGAAGGGCGCATCCTCCGCCACCTCTCCAGAGAGTACCTCTGGCACCCCGAGACGCTCGTTCGCTACTTCCATGTCGGGAAGTACCTCCTCATCCGCACGCTCCTCTTGCAGGCGGTGATGCTCTCCTTCATCCGCTATGGGGGCGCTATCGGCGTGACGAGGCTGGCTGCCAACAGCCTGCTGATGCAGCTCTTCACGCTCTTCTCCTACTTCATGGACGGGCTGGCCTATGCTGCCGAAGCCCTCGTAGGCGAAGCTATTGGCGGGCGTAAGTTCGGACACCTACGACTGATCATCCGCATCACACTGCAGGTGGGCTTCGCCGTCGCCTTCATCACGAGCATCCTCTATGCTCTCTTCCCCCGCCCCTTCCTCGAGCTCCTCACCGACAAGCAGGAGGTGCTTGAGCTCGCTCTCAGCCAGAGCTATCTGATGGCTGCCGTGCCGATCGTCTCCTATCTCGCCTTCCTCTGGGACGGCATCTTAGTCGGCGCGACGGACAGCAAGAGCATGAGCATCGGGGTAGCTGGTGGCGCGATGTCGTACTTCATCGTTGCGGAGAGCATCGCCACTATAGGTAGTGGCACCATGCTCTGGTTCGCCTTCCTCAACTACCTCCTCGTCCGTAGCTTCATCGAGTACTACCTCGGCATGCGTCGCATCCGAGCGCTCAGCCAAGAAGTGCATGATACTCGCCATTCCTCCTATACTCATAGGCTGAAATAGACTATCTTTGTGATAGAATTCCAAAACTATTCAACTGCAGGTATCTTACCTCTCCACTATTCAAGTACCCCTATTTTAGATGAAAAAGAATAAGATCATCGTCGCTGGCATCGGCCCTGGTAGCCCCGAGGATATCACCCCCGCCGTACTCCAAGCCGTGCAGGCCTCTGATGTGATCGTCGGATACAAGTATTACTTCCGCTTTATCAAGGACTATGTCCGCCCCGATGCCCTGTGTATCGACAGCGGGATGAAGGCTGAGCGTCAGCGCGCCGAGGAGGCCTTCCGCTACGCCCTCGAGGGCAAGACCGTCTGCGTCATCTCCTCGGGCGATGCAGGCATCTACGGCATGTCGCCCCTGATCTATGAGATGATGCGCGAGAAGGGCATCACAGATCAAGTCGAAGTAGAGGTACTCCCTGGCATCAGCGCCTTCCAGAAGGCCGCCGCTCTGCTCGGCTGCCCCATCGGCCATGACCTGTGTATCATCTCGCTCTCTGACCTGATGACGCCTTGGCTTCGTATCGAGAAGCGCATCGAGGCTGCCGCAGCAGGCGACTTCATCACCGCCATCTACAACCCCAAGAGCCAGGGGCGCTACTGGCAGATCTACCGCCTGCTGGAGATCTTCGCTCAGCACCGCAGCCCCGACACGCCCATCGGCTACGTCCGTCAGGCGGGCCGTGAGGAGCAGGTCGTCAAGCTCACCACGCTCGCAGAGTTCGACCCCGAGGAGCTCGACATGTTCACGGTCGTGATCATCGGCAATACGCAGAGCTACAACTTCGACGGGCACTTCATCACCCCTCGTGGCTACTATGACGAAGGTACACTCGACAAGGATGCGAAGATCGGTCAGGCGATCATGATCGAGAGCTTCCGCACGATCAATAGCGAGCTGGCGAACCCCAACATCCCCCTCGACCACAAGTGGGCACTCATCCACTCGATCCACACCACGGCGGACTTCGAGATGGAGAAGATCCTCTACTCCGATCCCGGTGCGGTATCCAGCATCTATCAGGCGATGCTCGATGGGAAGTTCGACACCATCATCACCGACGTCACCATGGTAGCTTCGGGTATCCGCAAGGGCATGCTGGAGCGTCTTGGCCTGCAGGTCAAGTGCTACCTCAACGATCCTCGCACGAAGGAGCTTGCCGACCTGAAGGGTATCACGCGCTCGCAGGCAGGTATCCGTCTCGCCGTCGAGGAGCATCCCAATGCGCTCTTCGCCGTGGGGAATGCCCCCACCGCCATCATCGAGCTCTGCGACCTCATCCGTCGTGGTAAGGCCCAGCCTACGGGTATGGTCGTTGCACCCGTCGGCTTCGTGCAGGTACGTGAGTCGAAGTATATGGCGAAGGTCTTCAAGGACATCCCCAAGATCATCGTCGAAGGCCGTAAGGGCGGTAGCAACCTCGCTGCCACGCTGGTCAACTCCATCCTCACGCTGGACGATGCCGAGGCCCTGCGCCCTGGCCGTGACGTCTAAGTCGTCCCGCACACTCCCCATACACGTATGCGGCTGTACCGAGCACTCGGTGCAGCCGCATTCTTTGTATCTATACTACTTTGCCTCCCATCCAATACGAAGACAAGTGCTCCCCTTCATGGGAAATAGTTCGCGCCTCGTAGTGCTTTTCCTTCGTCCACGTACGTAGATTTATCATCCGCGTACGTCGTTCCTAATATCCACGCACGTAGATTTTAAGACCACGCACATGGTCGAAGGTTTCCCCATACTCCTCCGCGCCTTTTCCTGTACAGCCTCGCACCTTTTCCTGCGCTGCCTCACAGCTTCTCCCCTATCGAAGTGTAGCACGCACGAGTACCTCAAGTGCTTGCACTTATGCTTTGGGATCACTTCCCTCCCAGTGATCCGACCAAGGGGAAATGCCACCGCAAGCAGCCTCAAGACATACGAATATATAGCCGTTAGCCCGTAAGTTTATTTTAATAAATCATCCTGAAAACACCACAAACCTCAGGACCACAGATCAAATTTTAAAATATTTTTAGTTACATTTGCGGTAGCTACAAGTCAAACTACTGCTTTTTATTTGCGTGACTTGACAACACGAAAGCCTAAATATCCCCCTCATATGAAAGAAAATAAGTTCATCGTACCGATGGTATTTCTTGCCTTCATGTTCTTTACATGTGGGTTTGCCTTAGGGATCAACTCCCTACTCGTACCCGTATTGAAGGTATCGCTAAGCGTCTCGTCAATGGAAGCCTATATGCTCATCGGGGCGACGTTCTTACCCTTCCTGATCTTTGGTTATCCAGCAGGACTGCTGATTAGTAAGATCGGCTATAAGCGCACGATGGCATCAGCTTTCGCTATGTTTGCGATAGCCTTCGGCGTATTCATCTTGTCGGCAGAAGCCAAGAGCTTCGTAATATTCCTATTAGCCTCCTTTATTTGCGGGGCGGCTAACACGTTCTTACAGGCTGCGATAAATCCTTATGTCACCATCCTGGGGCCTACAGAGAGTGCGGCAAAGCGAATCTCAATCATGGGGATGATCAACAAGTTAGCTTGGCCTGTCTCACCATTATTTATCGCTCTCTTTGCCAGCAATGGCGGCAGTGTCGGTCTGGAAGACCTCAGCAAACCCTTCCTTGTGATCATCGGCCTCTTCGTGATCTTAGGTATCGTCGCACTCATATCGCCACTGCCCGAAGTGAAGGCTGCTGGAGAAGACAATGACGCTGCTGACTCAGAAGTATCGAGCTATGCCAATAGTAAGAGCTCGGTCTTTCAGTTTCCCCATCTTGTACTCGGAGCGATCGCCATATTCTTCTATGTGGGTTCGGAGACCATCGTCTTAGGGACACTTATAGACTATGCACAGGAATTAAGTCTTCCTCATCCAGAGACTTACTCATGGATCACTCCTATTAGTATCAGCATCGGGTATATACTGGGTATTATCCTGATCCCGAAGTACCTCTCGCAAACCAAAGCCCTACAGATATGCTCTTTCGTGGCACTCGTAGGGACTGCACTCGTAGTAGTGCTTCCTGGAGTTTATAGCATCTACTCTGTGGGCATCATGGCATTAGGCTGCTCGCTGATGTGGCCCGCGTTTTGGCCTTTGGCGCTTATGGATCTGGGTAAGTACACCAAGCAGGGCTCATCACTATTGACGATGGGGCTTATCGGTGGGGCTGTCATCACCGTCCTATTTGGCCTTATCAAGGATATCTCAGATATCCGATATGCGTATAGCATCTGCTTCATCAGCTTCATCTATATTCTCTTCTACGCCTTTAAGGGGCATAAGCTGAGATAGCGACCAGCCTTCCCTCATCCGCGAAATCTCTATAAGACACCCTCTACATACTCAAGCAGCTGCACCGAGCACTCGGTGCAGCTGCATACGTATATCAGTATAGCTACGCCTTCCACTCCCCTCGAAACGGATACAATAGTCTCTCGCTTGCCACCCTTGCTTTTTGTATCTTTGTCGAAAAGCAAACTAATACATACGTGTTATGCGGACACTACTATCACTCACACTGCTGCTCCTTGGCTTAGGTGCAAGTACCGAGGCCCTGGCACAGCACCCCACCAAGGACCTCCAAGTCGAGGACGTCACCTCGGGTAAGTTCTACGCCTACACCGCAGGGCGCGGCATGCGCTCCACCAGCGACGGGAAGTACTACACGATGATGGACGACGGACACACCGCCATCCTGCGCTATAGCTTCCACACGGGCGAACTCGTCGACACACTCTTCAGCGTCAACAAGGCACGCGAATGCGAATTCAAGAAATTCGACGACTACATCCTTGAGCCCAAGGGTCACCACATCCTCCTCATCACTGACCAAGAGTCGATCTACCGTCGCTCGAGCAAGGGTAATGTCTTCCACTACGACGTACGCCGCAACCGCGTCGAGCCACTGAGCACGACCACCGGCAAGGTCATGATCCCCACCTTCAGCCCCGACGGCCGTATGGTAGCCTTCGTGCGTGAGGGTAATATCTTCATCAAGAAGTTTGAGTTCGACACCGAGGTCCAGGTGACGAGCGATGCCGTGCACAACAAGGTCATGAACGGTATCACCGACTGGGTCTACGAAGAAGAGCTGGAGACCACCCAGCTGATGACCTGGAGCGAAGACAATAACTACCTGGCCTTCGTCCGCACCGATGAGAGTGAGGTCGATCAGTACAGCATGCCTATCTACGGCACGGGGCAGTACCCTGGTGCCTATACCTATAAGTACCCTAAGGCCGGTACGCCTAACTCGAAGGTCTCCGTACACATCTACAATGTCACGGACCGCGCGAAGAAGCCCATTGACTTCAAGAGCGCACCCTACTACATCCCCCGCATCGAGTTCATCGGCCGTGATGGCAACCTCGCCGTCTTCTCGCTGAACCGACAGCAGAACCACCTCACGCTCTACTACGTCAACAACAAGACGCTCCTGCCGAAGGTCATCTTCGAGGAGCGCAACAAGGCCTACGTAGATAGCCGCAACCTCCCGAAGTGTAAGTTCGTCCCCTCGGGCTTCGCCTACCTCGGCGAGCAGGACGGCTACCGCCATATCTACCTCTACTCCGACAAGGGGGCTTTGATCCGCAAGATCACGACGGGTAGCTATGACGACACCGACTTCTACGGCATGGACGCTCAGGGCAATGCCTACTATCAGGCTGCCGATGAGTCGCCCCTGCGCCGCTCGATCTACAAGGTAGATCCCAAGGGGCGCAAGACCGCTCTTCACCCTGGAGCAGGTGCCAATAGTGCTATCTTCAGCGATGACTTCTCCCACTACATCAGCATCTTCAGCAACTCTACCACGCCGACGACTACGGCCGTCTACGCCACGGGGAGCCTGCGCCCCCTGCGCGTGCTGAAGGACAACAAGGAGATCGCTGAACGCCTCAAGGACTACCGCCTACGCCGTGAGGAATTCATCAAGATCCCCAACGGCCGTGGCCAAGAGCTGAACGCTTGGATCCTCAAGCCCTACGACTTCGACCCCAACAAGAAGTACCCCGTGCTGATGACTCAGTACAGCGGCCCCGACTCACAGCAGGTACTCGATGCCTTCGGTCTTGGCTGGGAGCAGATACTCCCCAGCAAGGGCTACATCGTCGTCTGCGTCGACCCACGCGGTACGGGCGCTCGCGGTGAGGAGTGGCGTAAGTGCACCTACCTCAACCTCGGTGTGAAGGAGATCGAAGACCAGATCGCTGCAGCGAAGTGGCTCGGCAAGCAGTCCTACATCGACGCCGACCGCATCGGTCTCTACGGCTGGAGCTTCGGTGGCTACATGACGCTGATGGGTCTGTGCCACGGCGAGGGCGTCTTCAAGACCGGTGTCGCCGTCGCCCCTGTCGCTGACTGGAGCTACTACGACACGATCTACACGGAGCGCTTTATGCGTACCCCACAGGAGAACCCCACGGGCTACAAGTCTTCCTCCGCCCTCGAGGTAGCGAAGAAGCTCAAGGGTAAGCTCCTCCTCATCCATGGTAGCGCCGATGACAACGTGCATGTGCAGAACGCCATGAACTTCACCGACCTCCTGGTCGCCGAAGGTATCCCCTTCGACATGGCGATCTACAAGGACCGCAACCACGGCATCTACGGAGGTAATGCCCGCAACCACCTCTACAAGCGTATCATTACCTTCCTCGAGCAGAACCTTTAGCCTCGGCTATTTTACTCCCCACACCCTTAGGCTGAAGGCATCGCCCCTCAGCCTAAGGGCTATCACTTATATGATGCAAGAAGAACCTATCACCCAGAAGAAGACCGGCAACGTCGTGCGCGTCCGCAAGCCCGAGTGGCTGAAGATCCGCCTCGGCGACAACTCGACCTTCACCGATACGAAGCATACGATCGAGCACCACGGGCTCAATACCATCTGCCATAGCGGCCGATGCCCCAACCAAGGGGAGTGCTGGAGCGCTGGCACAGCGACCTTCATGATCGGAGGCGCTGTCTGTACGCGCGCCTGCCGCTTCTGTAACACCCTCTCGGGGAAAGCCCCCGCACCACTTGACCCCCTCGAGCCGATGAAGGTGGCACAGAGCATCAAGAAGATGGGCCTGAAGCACGCCGTCATCACCAGCGTCGACCGCGACGACCTCGAGGACTACGGCGCAGGGCACTGGGTACGTACCATCGAAGCCATCCGTCGCACGACGCCTGAGGTCACTGTCGAGGTCCTCATCCCCGACTTCAACGGACGTCTGGACTACGTCGACCAGATCATCGCTTGTCAGCCCAAGATCATCTCGCACAACCTCGAGACCGTCCGCCGTCTCACGCCGTCGGTGCGCCACATAGCGACCTACGACCAGAGCCTCTCGGTGCTGGAGCGTATTGCCCAGAGCGGCATCCCTGCTAAGACGGGTATCATGCTCGGTCTCGGCGAGACGGAGGAGGAAGTCCTCGAGCTCATCGACGATGCCCACGCTGTCGGCGTATCTATCATGACCATCGGGCAGTACCTGCAGCCTACGCGCCGCCACCTGCCCGTCGTGGAGTACATCCACCCGAAGCAGTTCGCTCGTCTGCGTACCCTCGGGCTGGAGAAGGGTCTGCGCCACATCGAGAGCGGCCCCCTCGTGCGCTCCTCCTACCACGCCGAGCGCCACGTCCTCGACTAAGATTCCCTACTTATACAAATCACTTCGCCCCCACAGCTCGATGGAGCTATGGGGGCGAAGTGATTTAAGCCCACGGGGAAGGAGCGAGGAGGCAGCTTAGATATTCTCCGTCTTACGACGAGCGAGGAAGCGCTTGTAGAGCTTCTTGACCTGCGGCGCGAGGATGACGATGGCGATGACGTTCGGGATGACCATCAGCCCATTGAAGGTATCAGCCAGCTCCCAGATGAGGTTCGCATGGAAGATCGTCGCCGAGAAGACGCAGGCAATGACGATGACGCGGAAGACGTAGACCGCCTTGGACTTGAAGAGGTAGCGTATATTCATCTCCCCGAAGACATACCAGCCGATGATGGTGGTGAAGGCAAAGACGAGGAGGCTGATCGCAAGGAAGATGACACCGGCCTGCCCGAAGGTCTCCTCGAAGGCACGCTGTGTGATCTGTACCGAGATCAGCCCAGGCTCAGCATAAGCCCCCGTCAAGAGGATGATGAGTGCCGTAGCGGTGCAGATGAGGAGGTCAACAAAGACACCCGACATCGCCACGAAGCCCTGGATGGATGGATCCTTGACATGAGCCAGAGCATGGGCGTGTGGGGTCGAGCCCATACCGGCTTCGTTGGAGAAGAGCCCGCGGGAGACCCCATAGCGGATGGCGTACTTCATCACGCTACCCGCTGCACCGCCGGCGGCCGCCTTCGTGGAGAAGGCATCACCGAAGATAGACTCGAAGACGGGTAGGATCTGGTCGGAGTACATGAAGAGGATAATGATCGCCCCGACGATATAGGCCAGTGCCATGAAGGGCACCACCAGCTCGGCGATGGTCGTGACGCGCTTCTGCCCGCCGACGATGACGACAGCGACAAGCACGGCGATGAGGAGACCGCTGACCCAGCCCTTCATACCGAAGGCGTTGGCCAGACCGATGGAGATGGAGTTCGCCTGCACCATACAGCCGATGAAGCCGAGGGCGACGATGACCATGACGGAGAAGATGATGGCGAGCACTCGGCTCTTCAGACCGCGACTGATGTAGTAGGCAGGCCCCCCGACGACTTGGCCGTCGCGTATCTCGCGATACTTCTGGGAGAGGACGGCTTCGGAGAAGATCGTGCTCATCCCAAGCACTGCGGAGATCCACATCCAGAAGACGGCACCCGTACCTCCCATAGCGATGGCGGTGGCTACGCCTGCGATATTGCCCGTACCGACCTGGGCGGCGACGGCAGTGGCGAGCGCTTGGAAGGAGTTCGTCTGGTCACAGGCATCTTCCGTCTTCTCTTTCTTCTTGAAGATCGAGCCGAAGCTGTACTTCATCGCCAGGCCGAAGTGCCGTATCTGAGGCACGCCGAGGTAGATGGTGTAGAAGATGCCGACGCCGAGGAGGACGTACATGAGGAAGTTGTTCCATAGGATTTCATTGAATCCCTTTACGATCTGAAGTAGGTCCATCGTAATAGTTCGTTTAGTGTGAGTAGTAGTAGGGGACACCGCTCATCAAGTGGCGGACGGACCATCAGAAGCGCATAGGAGAGGTGGGGACCCGCTGGGCGTGTCCTGCAGAGCGTGGGGGGAAGGGTGGGCGGAGAAGAGGTGCTTGTCCATCCTATGCGTCTGAGTGGGTGTGTGGTGCTCCTCGCTAAGAGCCCCCTCGAGAGGGCTACTTGCGGAGAGCATATCTTGTTGTCTCTGCGACAAAAATAGCGAGACTTCCTTAAAACACAAGCAGGATGATTTAATAATTTTATTAAAGAAATACCATTACCCACCACATTCCTAAGAACAGATACCAAAAGCGAGCAGGGCGAGGGAGTAGTCCCTCGCCCTGCTCGCTCTCCTAAGTGCGGTCACGATACTCGGCAGACAGCGCTCACCAAGCCGCCCGACACCCCGCTCTTAGAGGTCTAAGATCGCCCTTTCAGCAAGCACATATTCGCCCGCATCACGCAGCCTCACCTCACCGCGGATCATCTGACGAGCGAGCGTCTCGACGGCTATCGGCGCCTGACGCTTCAGGAGGCCGATGCGATTCAGCGCACGAAGGATAGCCATGCTGATGCGCTCATTGACTCGTGCCTTCACCCCGCGATCGATCATCCCAGGGCGGAAGAAGAGCGTCCGCTCAAAGCCGAGAGCACGCACGCCCTCTTCGGCTTCGCCCTTGAGACGCATGTAGAAGAAGCGTGACTTAGCATCCGCCCCAGCTGCCGAAAGCAGGACGAAGGTCCCCACCCCACTACGGCGAGCCATCTCGGCGAACTGCAGCTGGTAGTCCACGTCCACACGATGCTGGGCAGCCTTGCTACCAGCCGCCCGAAGTGTCGTACCCAGACAAGAGAAGGCGACATCTGCTGTGGGGCCCGTCTGCCAGTCCTCGGCGCGCTCCATATCCACCACATGGACGTGGAGCTTCGCGTGCTGAAGCTGGAGAGGCCGACGCACGAAGACATGCACCTCGCTATATTCGTCACTCCCCAGGAGCTGCTCCACCAGAGCCGTCCCCGTAGCGCCTGTAGCGCCTAATACCCATGCTTTCTTCATCGGTCTACATATATATAAAGGATGATGCTGTACTCCACTAAGCCCTCTGCTCCCGCCGAGGAGCGAAGATACCTCGCAGAGTACTACAACGTTATAAGTACAGAAGGGCTGCTTTTGTTTACCCAGGCGCGCTCTAAATCACACTTTAATACTACAGTAGATATGAAGCTAAAGCAAATCTTCGCACTCCTCGGAGTCGCACTTCTTGGGCTCAGCGCTTGCTCCAAGGACACCCCCAAGACCAACCCCGCTTCAAGCGGTTCCTTAGCTGGTTCTCAGTGGGAGTACATCGAGCAGGAGCAGGAGGATGATGGCAAGACAGAGACCACCACGACAGTCCTTCGCTTCATTGACGGCACGAAGTTCGTCACGGAGTCCACCTCAGTAACTACACAGGGTGGCACCATCCTCAAGAGTGAGACAGACACTCCTAAGCAGGGTACCTACACCTACCAAGGCAAGGAGGTCACGCTCACCACAACACGTCAGGACGATGGCAAGATCGTCACGAGCATCGTCCGCCTCGTCATGGACGACACCAATCAGACGCTCGCCGGCACGGTGACGGAGGACGGCGTACGCAAGGGTATCATCTACACCCGCAAGAAATAAGGCGCTCGCCCGCACATACCCCATAAGACTCGCCCCGCTCTTCTCTCCATAGAAGAGCGGGGCGAGTCTATTTACAGCCCTCCACGCGAAGAGGAGAAGGGGGGCTTGCAACTCTGTATAAATCTCCTATCTTTGCAAAGATTCAATAAATCACTAACCCCATAACAAAAGAACGTATGAAGCTAAAGTACATCTTCATGTTCCTCGGAGTCATGCTCCTTGGACTCACCGCCTGCTCCAAGGACACGCCTAACACCCCCGAGGATACGCCTAACACCCCCGACCTAAGTAAAACCCTCGCTGGCACTGAGTGGGAGAGCACCGTTCGGAAGTCCTATGCAGGTAACAAAACGGTGGTCACTACGATAGTCCTCAAGTTCGTCGACGACACCAAGTTCACACTTCAAACCACCCACCAAACGATAAAGAATGGTGCCGTAGTCGAAACTGAGGTAAACGATCCTGGGCAGGGCACTTATACCTATCAAGCTGAACTCGTTACACTCCTCTACAACACTCGAGATAATGAAGGTAATACTATCAAGCTGCCAATCCCTCTGACAATGGACTCCTCCAAGCAGAAGCTCGCAGGTAATTTTTCCTATGAAGCAACGACATTGATCTTCGTCCGCAAGAAGTAAGGCACTCGCCTACCCGACACTCCATACAGTCCGCCCAGCCCCATCCCCAGTGATGGGGCTGGGCGGACTGCTTTTAGGAAAGGAGCAGGAGTAGGCACACACGACTAAGCTTAGGCATTATAGCCAAGCGACTTACTCGCGACACGACACGCTTATAGTGCGAGAGTGCGGGGACACCTCCCGCAGGGGAGTGATGCGAAGCTATATAGGTCAGTGGGCTGACCTATATTGGTCGCGATGTCGACCTATATTGGTCCGTGACGCGACCTATATAGGTTCACCCAGCGACCTATATAGGTCGAAGTAGCGAGCACTAAAGCTTCATACCCTCCTCCTATGGGGAGCACCTTCACCAGATGCAGGTAGAGGCCTATCCCTCAAGCCTATGACTCGCGCGATGAGATACAGCACGGAGAAACATCCCGCCCGTGGAAATGGAGGAAGCTACAGAAGGCAAGGAGGCACTATAGTCCTTTGACCGATAAGCCAATAGTCGTTTGCACCAAACCAATAGTCATCTATGCGCAAACCAATAGTGGTTTCGTGTGCAAACTTATAGTGGTTTGACCCCCAAACCAATAGTGATCCATACCGAGACCAATAGTTGTTTGCAAATCGTCTTCTACGGAGCACTATAAATGAGTGTAGCGACAAGGGAGTAGATACGACCTCCATACATACCTCGTACTTGGATGCTGAGAGATGAGGCTGGGCGGACGGCTTTCTCCAGACGATAGGCTTAGCATGCAGCATTTACCTACCTTTGCGAGTAGTATTCATTCCCTCTTTATAACCCCATAGAAATTATGAAGCTAAAGCAAATCTTCATGCTCCTCGGAGCAGTCCTCCTTGGGCTCACCGCCTGCTCCAAGGACACGCCTAACACCCCCGACCTAAGTAAAACCCTCGCTGGCACTGAGTGGGAGGCCACCGTTCGGGAGTCCGACGCAGGTAACAAATCGGTAGTCACTACGATAGTCCTCAAGTTCGTCGACGGCACCAAGTTCACGTCTCAATCCACCCAACAGACGATAAAGAATGGTGCGGTAGTCGAAACTGAGGTAGACGATCCTGAGCAGGGCACTTACACCTATCAAGGTGGCGTCGCTACACTCCTCTTCAATACTCGAGATGATGAAGATAATGCTATCAAGCTGGCACTCCCTCTGACAATGGACTCCTCCAAGCAGCAGCTCACAGGTAAAGCCCCAGAGTCAGGTACGATATTGACCTTCGTCCGCAAGAAGTAAGGTCGCACCCGCACATACCCCATAAGACTCGCCCCGCCCTTCTCTCCATAGAAGAGCGGGGCGAGTCTATTTATAGTCCTCCACGGGGAGAGGAGAAGGGAGGTTGGCAACTCTGTATAAATCTCCTATCTTTGCAAAGATTCAATAAATCACTAACCCCATAACAAAAGAACGTATGAAACTAAAGCACATCTTCATGCTCCTCGGAGCTGTCCTCCTTGGGCTCACCGCCTGCTCCAAGGACACGCCTAACACCCCCGACCTGAGTAAAACCCTCGCTGGCACTGAGTGGGAGTGCGTTATCCAAGGGACCGAGCAGGAGAATGGTGAAAAGGAAGTTGAAACGCTACTCCTCCACTTTATTGATAACACCAAGTTTACTGTCCTGGGAACTCACAAGACCCTCAAGAATGGTATTGTAGTCAATACAGAAGAACCAAGTGCATCCGAGGGCACCTACACCTATATCAATAAGGTGGCTACACTTACTATCCAAACCGTACGTAATGGCAAGACCGAAACAGAGGTACTTACCCTAACAATGGATGCATCCAACATGAAATTCACTGGAACAGTGACTGATGAGGATGAATCCCATACTTTGACCTTCGTCCGCAAGAAGTAAGGCACTCGCCTACCTGACACTCCATACAGTCCGCCCAGCCCCATCCCCAGTGATGAGGCTGGGCGGACTGCGTTTAGGAGAGCGTGAGAGGTCGCACAGCAGCCCTTTCCGACTATGCCCTATTTCCCCTACCTTTGCGACAATTCAATTATCAATACCATTATAGATATGAAGTTCAAATACACCCTGATACTCCTCGGAGCTGTTCTCTTTACCCTCACCGCCTGCTCTTCGTCCAAGGAAGATGCCCCTAAGGAGGATCCATTCGTTAAAACCATGTGGGAGTCCTCCAGCTATATTGGGAAATATCCAAATGGCGAACAATACCACTTCCAGACCTGGATATACTTCAAAGAGGATAAGCATATCGCATTCAGGATAGAGGAGGAATTAATACGGGAAGAGGGTGAGGGTAAAAGATACACGACTAAGGTCCTTTCTCTTCCCTACACCCGTAAGGGGATGGTGGCGACAGTTCACGTGGCACGTGAGATAACCCCGGGAGGAATAGGGCCCGAGCGCGAGCCATTTAAGCCTGACACATTCACCTATACCCTGGATGCATCCAAGCAGAGACTCACCTGTAAAAAGCACTCAACCGGAGAAATCACCATCTTCACCCCGAAGAAGTAAGGCACTCGCCTACCTGACACTCCATACAGTCCGCCCAGCCTCATCCCGAGAGATGAGGCTGGGCGAACTGCTTTTTGATGGGCTCGAAGCACGTAGAGTGGGGAGAAGCAAGCAGCACATAGAGAGCTGACTTACAGGAGTTAATGGAGCATCCCGCAGTCATAGGAGGCAAGTAGCAGTGTCGCACGTAAAACGAACCAGTACTGGTCACGAAGCGAAGCAGTACTGGTCAGCTATAGTTACCACTACTGGTCGGAGTGCGAACCACTACTGGTCAACTCATCGACCAGTAGTGGTTACTTTTCCTCCCTCATAGCGATCCTAATCGCCCCTTCCCACAGGATCTCCCTTTATCCTCGGCAGATAGCCCCCCCAGGGCAACCGCATCAAAATGTAAGTATCTGATTATCAATATTCATTTTCTTGTAAATCAAGGCATCTAATGGTTATCAATAAAATGCAACAATCTAATAGCCAGGATGTTGTAGTTTTCTCGTAATTTTGATGCGGTTGCCCTGGGGGAGCCCTGAGAAGATATCTATAATTCAGAATAAAATTCCTACATTTGTAAACGTTCCACAATACATTAACAGAACAATAACAACAAGCAGTATGAAACTAAAGTACATCTTCACGATCCTCGGAGTTATGCTCCTTGGTCTCACCTCCTGCGGTAAGAAGGACACCCCCAAGACCGATTCAAACAATCCATTCGCAGGAACTCAATGGGAATATGTTCTCTCTTCAGCCGCCGATGAACAAGGTGAACGCGAAGTAACCATAGATGAAGTTCACTTCCTGGATGAGACCCACTTGGTATACCAGCACAGCTACAAAGTCGTGAAAAAAGATGGCTCCATCAAGGAGATTCACGAACAAGAAAAGAGAGAAGCCACCTATACCTACAATGGTTTAGTAGCCACAGCGACCTTCACAGTCCTGGATAAAGAAGCAGGGAAGCAGCAGAAAGTAAAGCTCATCCTCACTATGGATGAAGCGAAGCAAAAGCTTACAGGTGTAGCATCCACTGAAGGTGAAGAAGATCAGACGATAACCTTCACTCGCAAGAAGTAAGAAACTATCTCCATCAACTAAAAGCTCGCCCCACGCTCTTCGTGCGAAGAACGTGGGGCGAGCTTTGCTTTAAGATGAATACAAGAAGAGGACTAATAGTAGTCGGTTCTTTACGGTAAAGCTTACTTCCTCCCAGCAGACAAAGCCTTGAAAAGCATCCACTATTCGGGCGCAAAGCCTTATCTTTGTATATCTATATCCTCGTGTCAAGACAATCCAAAGAGTTATGATGGATGACAAGCAACTCGCCCTCGACATACGCTACCTCCGTATGGCACGCATCTGGGCTGAGAACTCCTACTGCGAGCGCCGTAAGGTAGGCGCCCTCATCGTCAAGGACAAGCGTATCATCGCCGATGGCTACAACGGCACCCCCGTGGGCTTTGAGAACATCTGCGAAGACGAGAGCGGTCAGACGAAGCAGTATGTGCTCCACGCCGAGGCCAATGCCATCACGAAGCTCGCCAGCAGCACCAACGACAGCTCTGGCGCGACGGTCTACGTCACCGACGCTCCCTGCATCGAGTGCGCCAAGCTCATCATCCAGAGCCATATGCGCCGCGTCGTCTACAGCACCGAGTACCGTCTACGTGACGGCATCGAGCTCCTCCAGCGCGCTGGCATCCAGGTAGATTACCTTCCCCTCGAGGACTAACCGACTCTTTCCCCCACCCCTTCATCATCCTCTATAGCAGACAGCATGCAATCAGCACCCAACGAGCAGCCCGGCTCACCGCGCCCCGAGCGTAAGGCCCACCTCCTGAGTGGAATCACCTACGGGCTTGTCACCGTCTTGGTCTTCCTCTTGGGCATATTCACCTCCAGCTACTTCGGCATCGGAGGCCGACGCGGAGCAGCGGGTAAGCTCGGCGAAATCTATTCGCTCATCCAGCAGTACTACGTCGACTCGACGGATATGGACAGCCTCACCGAGCAGTCCCTCCCGCTGATCCTCTCACAGCTCGACCCCCACTCCGTCTACCTCAGTGCAGAGGAGAATCAGGAGTCAACCGAGAGCCTCGAGGGCTCATTCGCGGGTATCGGCGTGCAGTTCAATACCCTCCTCGACACCGTCGTCGTCGTGCGTGTCGTCGAGGGTGGCCCCAGCGAGCGCGCAGGCCTGCAGCCTGGCGACCGCATCCTGCGTGCTGACACGACGAATCTCGTCCGTGACTCCATCACCTCTGAGCAGATCATGAAGGCGCTGAAGGGTCCTGAGGACACCGTCGTCAAGCTCACCGTCCGCCGTGGTGGGAAGACCTTCACCACCTCGGTCGTCCGTGGCGCCGTCCCCGTGCCTACCATCGACGCGAGCTATATGATCCGCCCCCACGTGCTGTATGTACGACTCAATAAGTGGGGCACACAGACGCCCTTAGAGTTCCAGCAGGCCTATGCCGAGCATGCCTCCGAAGGCGTCGAGCGCATCCTCATCGACCTCCGCGACAATGGCGGGGGCTATCTGCAGGCCGCTACAGCACTCGCCACGGAGTTCCTCTCCAAGGGCGATCTCCTCGTCTACAACAAGGGTGCGCACTATCCCCGTGAGGACTTCAAGAGCCCTCGTGACGGACGTCTGCGCCAGCTCCCCCTCATCGTGCTGGTGAACGAGAGCAGTGCCAGCGCCAGCGAGATCTTCGCCGGTGCTATGCAGGACCTCGACCGCGCACTAATCGTCGGCCGTCGTACCTTCGGTAAGGGCCTCGTGCAGCTCCCCTTCGAGCTGAAGGACCACTCCGTCGTGCGCCTCACCGTAGCTCGCTACTACACGCCCTCGGGCCGTAGCATCCAGAAGAGCTATGCCAAGGGCTACGAAGCCTACGCAGAGGACATCGAGGAGCGCTACCTCCATGGCGAGTTCTACTCAGCCGATAGTATCAGCCGCCCCGACACCACACGCTACTACACGCGTCTGGGCCGTGTCGTCTACGGCGGTGGCGGTATCACCCCCGACATCTTCACCCCGCGCGACAGCGCAGGGATCAACCCCTACTACATCCGTCTCCTACGCTCAGGGACCTTCCAGCGCTTCGCCTTCAACTACGCGGACCAGCACCGTGCGCAGTTCCAGTCCTTCGGCTCGGAGAAGGCTATCCAGGACTACCTGCATTCGCAGGGCGAGCAGATCGTCTATGCCTATGCACGCTATGCCCAGCAGAATGGCGTACCCCAGCGCCCTGGCTACCTGCAGGAGTCGATGCCCATCCTACGCCGTGACCTCATCGCCTTGATCTCTGACCTCTTGGGCGGGGACAAGAACGCCTTCTACCGCGCACGTAACGAGGAGGACCCCGAGGTCAAGGCCGCTCTCGACCGCCTCACCTCCGACGACTGGCGTCCGACGAAGTAAACCCATGGACAAGCCCACCCTCCGCCGTGAGCTCCGTGCCCTGAGCCGTGAGCGTCTCACCGATGAGCTCCGTCTCACGGGGAGTGCGTCCATCATCTCCCAGCTCCGTCAGCATCCCCTCTGGCAGCAGGCCCAGCATGTGGCTCTCTACGCTGCCCTACCCGACGAGCCGAACCTCCGCACCCTCATCGACGAGGTCGCTACGACCAAGCAGGTCTACCTCCCCCGCGTCCTCGACGGCGAGACGATGGATTTCTTCGCCTTTGCTGGCTGGCAGGAGCTTGAGCAGTCGGGGAGCTTCGGCATCTACGAGCCCCGCCTTGAGGCTGATGGAGCCGTAGACCCAGCGACGCTGGACCTCCTCGTCATCCCCGCTCTGGCGTATGACCAGGCGGGCTACCGCCTCGGCCGTGGCAAGGGCTACTACGACCGCTACCTCAGCCGATGCCCACATGCCAGCCGTATCGGCGTGACCTTCGCCCTCCGCCCCATCGTATGCCTCCCCCATGACCCATGGGATCTCCCCGTGGAAGCCGTACTCACCCCACAGCCTGCCCTCCTCTAACCTCCTCCGCTATGTCCCTCACTCCAGCACAGACGACCCTCACCCTCTCGGGGAAGCTCCTTACCCTCGAGCGCCCCGTCGTCATGGGTATCGTCAATGTCACCCCCGACTCCTTCTTCGCTGGTAGTAGGATAGCAGGCGAGACGGCACTGCGCACCCGCTTCGACGAACTCATGAGCGAAGGAGCTGCCATCGCCGACCTCGGTGCCTACAGCTCTCGCCCAGGGGCTGATGAGGTGAGCGTCACGGAGGAGATGGAGCGCCTACGCCCTGCCCTTCGCATCCTGAGAGACGAATATCCCGACCTACCCGTCTCGGTAGATACCTTCCGCTCGGAGGTCGCCCGCATGGCCGTCGAGGAGTATGGCGCCGCTATCATCAACGATATCTCTGGCGGAGCACTTGACCCCGAGATGTACCGTACGGTAGCCGCCCTGCAGGTTCCCTATATCCTCATGCATATGAAGGGCGACCCGCAGACGATGCAGTCGCTCACCGACTACAGTGACGTGACGCTCGAGGTCATCGACTACTTCGCCGAGCGCATCGGCAAACTCCTCGAGCTGGGTCTGCACGACATCATCCTCGACCCAGGCTTCGGCTTCAGCAAGACCACGGAGCAGAACTATGAGCTCCTCATGCACCTCGACGACCTCACCCGCACCTTCACACAGCCCGTCCTCGTCGGTGTCTCACGCAAGAGTATGATCTACCGCCCCCTCGGCTGCACGCCTGCCGAAGCCCTCGGTGGTACGACCTTCCTCCATGCCCTCGCCCTCGAGCGTGGCGCACAGATCCTCCGTGTGCACGATGTACGCGCTGCCGCTGAGGCCATCACGCTCTACGAGCAAGCCCGCCCCTACCTCCACAGAGAGGAGCACCTGCACTATAGCTTCACCCGCTCACACTAACCCCCGACTTATATCGCCCTTATGCTCGCTTGGCTCGACATCTCCATCAAGGACATCATCGACATACTGCTCCTCGCGGTCTTCCTCTACTACGCGTTCACCACGATGCGATACTCGGGGAGCCGCTCACTCTTCATGGGGATCATCGCCTTCCTCGGGATCTGGCTCTTGATCTCGCAGGTCCTGCAGATGCGACTGATGGGTGCGCTGCTGGACAAGTTCATCAACATCGGCTTCATCATCCTGGTCATTATCTTCCAGGATGAGATCAAGAAGATCCTGGTCACCATCGGCTCCGCCCAGCGCTGGCGTAAGATCCGCAGCTTCTTCCGCGAAGGCTCAGCGAAGGAGCAGGAGGAAGAGGACTATATCGCACCCGTCGTGCTGGCGTGTATGAATATGGCTCGTAAGAAGACGGGCGCCCTCATCGCCATCCAAGGCACCTCAGACCTCACGCCCTACCAGCACGCTGGGGAGCGCTTCCTCGCAGCCGTCAATGCCCGCCTCATCGAGACGATCTTCTTCAAGAATAGCCCCCTGCACGACGGCGCTATGATCATCGCTGGCGGGAAGATCTGCGCTGCAGGCTGTATCCTCCCCGTAGCCAGCGACACTGACCTCAATAAGGACCTCGGCCTGCGCCACCGCTCTGCCCTCGGCCTCTCACAGAAGACCGACGCGAAGATCATCATCATCAGCGAAGAGCGTGGGACGATCTCGCTCGCCTACCGCAGTGAGATCATCGTCGACATCACGCCCGACGAGCTCCGCGCCCTCCTCTCCTCCGAAGACTAAGCACACCGCTCCACGAGCGTACGCCGTACGGGCCTATCCGCTTAAGCCCCTACGACACGATACACTTAGCCCCCACCACATCGAGCTGATCGCACTTGTGGTGGGGGCTAACCGATTCTATCAGGTAGGGCGTGCGCCCTACGCTCTTACTTACGGCGAGGAGGGAGGTTGTAGTCGAGGATCTTATCCAGCCCAAGACGGCAGGCGGGGCAGAAGTCGGGGGTATCATTGGTGCGCATACGGCAGTTGTAGCTCGCACGGTACATACCCTTCGCCAGATAAGCGCCCCCTTCGTAGAGCCCGACGGGGTACTTCTTCTGGAGCTTCATGGGCGTAGGCATAGGCGTACCCTTCTTGATCAGGTGCGACCACTTACCGGAGAAGTCCTTGAGGTTCGTGACGTTCTGCTCCCAAGGCTCGACCTCGGTAGCGTGTTCGCTCGCTGCCGCTGCATCGCCTTCGTGGAAGTATTCGTCCGTCAGACCGCCGAAGCTATGGCCGAACTCATGCACCACCACGGGCAGGTACCACTTGTGATGCGTCGAGGAGATGAGGTACGAGTTGTACATACCGCCACCGCCGTAGACGTCGCTATTGGCGAGGATGATGAGGTGCTCGTAGGGGATACCGATGAGGGCATCGTTGATCGCCTTCACACTGCGCGTCGTCAGATAGCGGTCGGAGTAGAAGGTATCGAAGTGCGAGGAGAACGCCGTGCGGGGCCAGCGCTTCTCACGAGGCACGGCGACACCTGACTCTTCGGAGGGAGAGAAGACCACCACGACATTGAAGTACTGGCGGTTGCTCTTGAAGGGCTCGTAGTTGAAGAGCGCTTCGGTAGCTGCCTCGGCATCACGGAGGAAGATAGGCATCTCGGCCTCGGTATAGCCTTCGGCGAGGAACGCCAGGTCGATGCAGTCACGGCTGTCCCCCGAGTGGATGAGGTACTTGTGCTTCTGAGGCTGCTTCGTCGTCTGGTCACGGATGAGGATATCCTTAGGATCGATACGCTGCGTCTGATCAACGATGGTGCGCTGCTCGGCATTCCACAGGCGAAGCGTCACCTTCACAGGAGCCTTGGGGAAGGGGATGCGCAGCACCTCCTCATAGGAGCGGCGCTCGGTCTTCGCCAGCGGTGTCTGACGCCACTCGAGGTAGAGCGGGTTGAAAGAGAAGGCATAGATGAGCTTGCCCGTGGCTTCGTCATGGACGTAGAGCTGAGCATTCCCTCTGAGGACGAGGCTGTCGAGGTAGTGACGACGGCCAGCCCAGCCCTTGAGCAGATGGGCTTCGTCGGGCGTGATCTCAGTCGTCGACTCGCCCCCAGTGAGGATGTAGTCCAGGCGGAGCGTACTGTCTCGGAAGAAGGTCTCAAACGGTTGCTGCGCCGAGGCGCGGCCACTCCCCACGAAGAGGAGCAGGAGGAGAAGGGATAGGTAGGTTCGCATAGTTATAGTGGATGTAAGGGATTAATCGTGCTTCGGGGGATAGGGCTCCGTGGCGAGCGCCTTGTACATACGCTCATAGAGTGGTAGCTCCAGCCCGATACGGCGTGCCGCACGGACGACATAGCCCGTGAGGTTCTCCAGCTCGGTAGAGCTCCCCGCCATGAAGTCCACGTGCATCGAGCTCGTGCTGGAGGGGATCATGAAGGTCTGACGCTCGACGGTGCGCTCCACAGCGCCCTCGCCTAAGTCGTGCCCGAGGGCGGAGAAGAGCGTGCAGAGCTCCTCGATGAGCCCACGCATCTCCACGGGGTGCGACGCGAGGGCTTCGCCCACCGTCATATTGTAGTAGGAGGTACCCGTCGCGGTAGCCGAGATCATGAGGAACTTCTTACGGATGCTCTCCTCGATGTCGTCGGGATTGACCACGTGCACACCGACGGACTCCAGGAGGGCGAAGAGCTCACGCTCCTCGGCGCTACGCTCAGCACCACGTGACCCGAAGAGGAAGATCTCTCGCTCGGCCTCCAAGAGGATCTCCCCCGCCGTAGGCTTGCGCCCCGAGATATAGACGCAGCCGTCCCAGACACGGGCTTCGGGGAGAAGCGCCTGGATCTGATCAGTGATATCCGCACCATTGAGGAGGGGTAAGATGATGGTCCGAGGCGTGATGATCGGGCGGAGCTGCTGGATATTCGCCTCGAGGTCGTAGCTCTTCGTCGCGAGGATGAGGAGGTCGGTAGGAGGCAGATCGTGGGGATCTTCGGCTAAGTAATCGGGACGCACGGTGAAGTCCCGCTCGGGAGTGTGGACATGCAGTCCGCGCTCCTCGATAGCAGCACGGTGCGCGCCACGGGCGACGAAGCTGATCGTACGGCCGAGGCACTCACGTCGGGCAGCCTCTACGAGCATCGCTCCGTAGTAGCCTCCGACACCGCCGAGGCCGGATATGGTGATATTCTTGAGTAGCATGAGAGGACTATATACTAAGACTTATTTTTCAGCTTATTAAAGGCTCGTCGCCCCATAACAAATGCCCTGGGAGCGATGAGGAATAGGCGAAACTTTATCCGTTTCGACCGCGAGCGGAAGAGATTACGGAAGGGGCGACATCGGAGCTTGTAGGCAATCTGCAGATAATCAGTCACCTCTTCCTTATATCGATCGGAGACACGACATAGCAGACGGAAGTGATACCAGAGGCTACGCACGGCCAAAGTATTAGCATACTCCATATAAGTAGTATCCCCCGCATGCCTATCAATGGATTCTTCTATATCCGCAAAGAGATCTCGTAGATCTGGGATCTCAGTCGCTGTAATCGCCCCAGGACGCTGGATGCGATAGTTGTAGCCTGCGATAGGTAACGCATGGAAATCGCCTGTACTCTGATAGAATGCCTCAAGAGAGTAGACGTTGTCTTCCCACTTCGACCCCTCACGGAAGGTAAGCCCCTCTATAGCTTGGCGGCGGTAGATACGACTCCACACAGTCGCTTCGATAGCAAGTTTATTCGCAGTAAGGTAGCTATCTAAAGCCTCCTCTCGCGACAAAGTCATCTCGGGCATAAGGCAAGGCGAGGAGCAAGTGTCCTGCACTTTGTTGTGCCCATAGCCAAGGATAGAGACTTCTGGATGCTGCTGCAGATAGCTCACAGCCGACTGATAGATCCCAGGCTCCAGCCAATCATCACTATCGACGAAGGTCACCAATGGGCAATCATCCGTATAGGGAAGAGCAAAGTTGCGTGCAGAGCTTAGCCCCCCATTCGCCTTATGGAGAACAAGCACACGAGAGTCACGTGCAGCATACTCATCACAAATAGCTCCGCAACCATCGGGCGAGCCATCATCGACGAGGATGACCTTTAGCTCCCGATAGCTCTGAGAGAGGATTGAGTCGATGCATTGGTGGAGGTAAGCTTCGACCTTATAAACAGGGACGATGACCGCAAGCTTCATATGGAGTTATTTACGGCTAAGCAAAGTGCGCACGAGGGTACGAATAGCAAAGGATGTACGGGGATAGGCTAAGAAAAGCTTCACCTTCCTCACCTTCGATGCTGAATGAAAGGCATCAAGATAAGGACGAGCTTTCAGCTCTTCTATGATCGGCAGATAGCGCTCCAGCTCCCCGACAGCGACAGAGTAGGCAAAAGACGATAGATATTTAATGTGATACCACAGACAGTTAGTCGCAAGGGTATTGGCTAAAGCTAAGAAATGAGCATCATCTGGATAGCGCTGTATTGCCGATTCGATATCCCAAAGAAGGGATCGCTTATCAGGCAGTAGCTCGGAGGTCATAGCCCCAGGACGCTTACTCCGATAATTGACCCCAACAAGGGGTAAGATATGATACCCTCCCGTACACCGATAGAGTGCCTCAAGCGCATATACTACATCCTCCCACTTACACCCCTCGGTAAAGGTCAGCCCATCGATCACCTCACGCCGATAGATACGACTCCAAACCATCGTATTAATGATATTGGAAGTCGTAGCTACATAGCGAAGCAGAGCTTCGTCACGTGTCAAATGCTCCTCTGCAGGGATTAAAGGGATAGTCTTCTCCTCTGTGACAAGGTTGTAGCCATAGTTGATGATGCTGACCTCAGGGTGTGCGGTTAGGTAGCTTACCCCTTGCTGATAGATATCAGGCTCCAGCCAATCATCGCTATCTAAGAAGGTGACGAGGGGGCAGTCGTCAATGTGCTGTAGAGCCAGGTTACGCGCCGAACTCTGCCCGCCATTCGGCTTATGCAGAGCGAGGATACGAGGGTCACGCGCAGCATACTCATCACAAATCGCTCCGCAGCTATCGGGCGAACCATCATCAACAAGGATAACTTTCAGATCCTCGTAGCTCTGCGACAGGATCGAATCGATACACTGACGCAGGTAAGGCTCTACCTTGTAGACGGGGACGATGACGGCAAGTTTCATTTATATGGAGAGTATTTCGTGGTAGAACTGTAGGTAGCCCTGCGCCATACGACGGTAATCAAAGAGACGAGCACGAGCACGGAGAGCCTCAGCCTGAGAAGGTGACATATCATAAGCGCTCAGCCCAGACAAGATAGTCCCAGCTATAGCTTCGGGGCCTACCTCATCGAAGTAATAGGCGACATCGCCCCCCACCTCGGGAAGACTTGTAGCAGGACGCAGGAAGATAGGCTTCCCTAAAGCCATAGCCTCCACCACTGGCAAGCCAAACCCCTCTGCAATGGAAGGCTGTAGCAATGCACGGCAGTGCTGCAGCAAGGATGCCTTCTCTACATCACTCACAGCACAGAGGAGATGCACACGATCCTCCAATCGATATTGCTGGATCATACGCTGGATCTTGGAGAGATATTCAGACTTAGCCTCCGAATAGACTAAGACCAGATGTAGCTCAGCGGGCAGATGGCAGAGCGCAGGGATGAGCAGATGCTGCTGCTTCTTCTCATGCAAGACCCCCAGCGCCAAGAGATAGGGAGCATTGGGGACTATAGGATCTCGAGTAATACCTGATATCTGCCCTTCTTCAGGAAGAAAGATCCCATTATGCACGACCGTGATGGGGGTCTCCTCCGATATCTGGAAGAGGTCACGATGCTGCTCCAAATCATGCCGCACAAATTCGGAGATACAGACGATCCCATGGGCACGATTCAGATTACTTGCCACCAGCTTCAAGAGCTTCTTTCGCTTTGACTCGGGGAGAGGCTCGGTGAGGAAATTCAAGTCATGAAGGGTGACGATGCACTTTGCTCCCCATAGCTGCGGGAAGTAGTGCTGACGTTGGTGCGTGATATGGACTAAGTCATAGCCCTTTGCCTGCACACTAAGCAGGGAGTGCAGAGGCGAGAAAGGCTTCCTATTATCTATCGTATAAGAGGTCGGAGCATAGTAGTGAAGGTCCAGTGATGGATCCCGAGCCTCCTGTAGTCCCCGAGCAAGGGCATGCCCATAGTACCCTAATCCCGAGTAGGGATAGCGGGTACGCTCCAAATCTATGAGGATACGAGGCTTCATCAACGTGCGGTATTAGAGTTGGCTAAATATCTCTTCCCATCGCGAACGAATCCGCTCTGGGCTATAGTCGAGGCAATGCGTCTGAGCTGCTTGGGAGAGGCGACTTCTCAACTCCACATCCTGACAGAGCCGTCGAAGCTGAGCTGCATAGGCATCCAAATCAAAGGGAGCAACAAGGCATCCATAGGTACTATCCTTCCCTATAAGCTCACGGATACCTGCCGAGCTATCGAAAGCTATGGGTACAACTCCCGACGCTTGTGCTTCGCTCAGGACAAGTCCCCACCCTTCATAGGTCGAGGTCATCATCAGAATAGCACCCGACGCATATACGGCTGTCGCATCAGCGATATAGCCCTTGAGCGTGATGCGAGGGAGCTGCTTCTGCTGAATCATGCGGCGCAAGAACTTCTCTTCAGAGCCTTTCCCATAGATCTCTACCTCCCAGTCAGGCAGATCCTGACAGACCTTCTCCCAAATCTGGAGGACTCGATCTGGGCGCTTATCGGCATAGCTCAGACGGCCGACGAAGAGGATTTTCTTCGGTCGGTCCTTAGCTGGTATGGGCTGATGCTTGGGTAGGAAGGCCATATTCGGCATGACGGCAAAGCGCAAAGCTTCCTCGTCATTCAGCCCCAAAGCCGATACAAACTCCTGCACATACTCGGGGGTGAGCGTAATAAAGCAGTCTACCTGCCGTACCAAATCTCGGTAGCGAGTACGAAGCTTCTCCGCAGAACTTAGTGCCAGACGCAGACGACGCAGCGTCAGGCTATAGAGATTCTTGTACCACGGATGATGCGCCTTGTAGCTAGCGCGCTCACGTCGGTCTATGAGTTCCCACAGCGGAGAGCTATGGCACCAATAAATAATCTTAATCCCTGTAGCCCGAATTAGGGGCAAGTAATCATTGCGCAGAGCGATAGGGATGATCAGTACCTTCACCCCTCTCTCCTTGAAGGCACGCACCAGGTAGAGGGCACTTTCCTTTGTCCAGAGGCGCATCCCTTGAGGGAGAAGGGAGAGATCAATCAGCGGATCATCGGGCAGAGCCCATTCTGTCTCGATATGGGTCTCCGCAAAGAAGTGCGTGTGAATACCCAGGTCGGAGAAAAGGCAGGCGGTCTGACGCGACACCTCCTCCGCTCCACCAAGGGCAAAGCGGCGATGTACGATCGCGACGTGTAGTCCTTTTATCTCCATTAGTAGCGGGTATTCTCGGCGAAGTAGCGGCGGGTATCTTGCTCGTAGGTCTCGAGGGCGGAGCGGAGCTCTTCGGTCGAAGCAAAGCGATGCTCGGGATGGAGCTGCTCGAAGATATGCACGATGACCTCCATCCCATAGATCATCTCATCGAAGTCGAGGATATGTACCTCGATGGTGCGCTCCAGCTCACCGCCGAGGGTCGGGCGCTTGCCGATATAGAGCATCGCATGGTGCTGCTCCGATCGGCCTGTGGGGCGAAGGAGCTCGAGGTCACAAGCGTAGACGCCATCGGGAGGGAGGAGCTGATCAGCATCCTCACGCTGGACGTTCGCCGTGGGATAGCCCAGACGACGGCCGAGCTTCTGCCCCGCGACGACCGTGCCATAGATGGCATGCGGGCGGCCGAGAGCGCGGTACGCCTCACGCATCTCGCCACTACGTATCAGCGACTTGATGGCGGTGGAGCTGACGATCTCTCCGCTGAGGGAGAGGCTATCGGCTTGGACGACCTCCATACCGTACTTAGCTCCGAGCGCCTTGTAGTCTTCGTAGGCGAGCTTAGCTCCCGCACCGAAGCGGTTGTCATAGCCGAGGAAGAGATCCGTCACATGCAGCTGCTCATGCAGGACTTCGCGGATGAAGGTCTCTGCGGAGTGAGCTGCCAGCTCAGCGGAGAAAGTCATCGGCACGACCTCAAAGCCCTCGAGTCCCCCCAATCGCTCGAGGTGGCGGTGGGGCGGATCGATGTGCTGACTCCCGTGCGGACGCAGGACATCAGCGGGATAAGGGACGAAGGTCAAGATGATGAGACGTGCCCCTTCGTAGCGGGCAGCATAGTCGCGCATCTGTGAAAAGAGCGCCTGATGCCCGAGGTGCACGCCGTCAAAAGCTCCGATGGTAGCGATTACCTTTTGATCCATGCGAGGGGATTGAGCTTGGTACGCTCGTGCCAAAGCTGGAAGTGCAGGAGGCGACCCGAGGAGCCATCAGGCGAAGCACCGACAGAACCAATAGCCTGACCTGTGGAGACGCGAGAGCCCGTAGAGACGGCGACGCTACTGAGGTTGGCGTAGACGGTGAGGTAGTTCCCGTGACGGAGGATAACAGCGGTGCCGTAGCCTGGGATGACAAAGACACGGCTCACGACGCCCGAGAAGACGGCGTAGGCACGGCTATCTCCATTGACTCCGAAGTCTACCCCACTGCTATTGACCTGCACGCGGTTGTGCTCGCTATGCTGATGCACGCCGAAGGTGCGGAGGATCGAGTACGAGCCACGGATAGGAGCTGGGAGACGGCCCTTGTTCTGCGCGAAGGACGAGGCGAGCGCACGCTCATTCGCATCCATCGCATAGCCACCAGGGGTCGCTGCACGACGCTCCTCTGGCTCATCATCAGCAGGAGGTGGCGGGGGAGGTGGGGGTGTCGTCCCCTTATCCCGGCCACTGCGACCTGTGGAGGGAGGCGGTGTAGGCTGGGTACGCTGGCTCTGACGGCGACGGCGAGCCTCCTCGCGGCGACGCTGGAGCTCGGCAGCACGGCGCTGGGCAGCGACGATCTCGGCCTCTACCTGTGCCTGGATCTTGCGGTCAAGATCCTCGGCTTTCTGCTTCTGCTTCGAGAGGTCTTGCGCTAAGACCTGCTGCTTGCCCTGCAGGTCCTTGACCTGAGCGGCACGCTGCTGCTCCTCGGCTTCGAGCTTCTTCTTCTCGGCCTCACGGAGAGAAAGGAGCTGCTCCTTCTCCGAGTGGGTACGGCCGACCTCGGCCTTGGTGGCCTCGATCTCGGTACGTGTCGTACGCAGGGCGACGGAGGCCTCACGTACCGCCTTGGAGTAACGGGAGAGGAAGCGCTGACGCTCGCGTGCCTCGGCAGGATTCTGCGACGAGAGGACGAAGAGCACGGGGTCGATATGCGTGTCGATGCGCTGGAGCTGAACGAGAGCGGCACGATAGCGCAGGAGGAGGGTACCCTCACGGCGGTGCAGACGGCCGATGTGCCCTGAGAGGGTGTCGATACGGGCCTGCAGACCGCTGACCTCATTGCCAAGGACGGCGACGACCTGACGGCGCTGCTCTACCTGCTCCTTGACGGTGCGCAGGGTCTGCTCCTCATTGCGCGTATCACGGCGTAGCTGCTGGAGCTTCTTGTCCGAGGCTTCGATGGAGCGCAGGAGCTGCTTACGCTCCTGCTCGAGGCGCTGGAGGGTCCTGGACTTACGCCCCTGTGCCGCAGCCTCTGGAGTGAGGGCGAGGAGACTGCTCACGAGGAGCAGGGCGAGGGTGAGGCAGTGCCTCAGCTGATAGCGGGCGTAGGCGATCATAGTGAGGGCAGGAGCTTGATGAGCTCAGTGAGACTGATACGCTTGTAGCCCTCCTTGATGCGTGGCGTCAGGTCGGGCGCTTCACCGGTGTAGGGACGGAGCTTACTCCAGTCGATGGTGAGTGCGGGGCGCGTGGTGCGACCGAGGAAGAGGAAGGTGCGCTCAGCGAAGTGGCGGGCGGCAGAGGCCTCCGTCTGATCGTAGTTCAGCGAGAAGACGGGAGCGCCCTGACGGGAGGACTGGCTGACGACGAAGCTCGTGGGCTGGTGCTGGGCGTTGAGGAGCCAACGCAGATGGTAGGCGCCAGCGGCCTCGCCACGGGCGATGCTGAGGCTGGCTTCGGCATCGGTGCCCCCATCTTCGGTGACGCCGTAGCTGAAGGCTCCGCCCTTGGCCCCACGGGCTTCGGCGGGGAAGAAGGGCTTACCTAAGAGGAGGCGCTCCACATCATTATAACTGATGGGGAAGCCAACGAGTGAAGAAAGCTCGGCATAGCTCACCTCGGCATAGCGGCCGTGGATCTTGTCGATGGCGGTCACGCCCTGAGGGGTGAACCATATGCGCGCCGCCTCGATGAGGGGGAAGGGCACGACGGACCAGTAGATACCTTGGCCACGCACGATGGTGGCATTGACCTTCGACGAATAGGTCTCCTTACCGATGAGGACCTCAGCCTGCAGGTTACCCTTGAGCATCGGCCCATAGGCGGGATCGGACTGGAAGGCTGCGAGGCGGGGATTCACGCCCGACTCTTGGCGGGTCTCGGTACGCGTCGTCTCATCATCGGGATGGCTGACATCACGCAGGAGGCCACAGCTGGAGAGCAGGCCCATACATAGGGCTGCCACGAGGAGGCCGCGAAGGCGCTGGTGGCGGGGATATGCGGTGCTATTCATCGTTCGTTACTTCTTCTGTGCTTGCTTAGCTTCGTTGATCTTCTTCTCTATGCGGATGCGCTCAGCCTTATCGGCTTTCTCATCCTTATTCTCACGCTCAGCGAGACTCTTGAGGGCCTGCTGCCAGGCTTCGATAGCCTCGGCATACTCACCCAGCCCGCGGTAGATATCCCCCATGTGGTCGTACATATCGGGCGAAGTCTTCTCAGGGCCAGCCTGCGAGAGGGCCTTGCGTTGGTAGAGCTTGGCGAGCGTATAGTTCTTACGCAGGAGTAGGATATAGGCGTAGGTGTCGAGGATGTGGGCGGCATCGGGCGAGAGGCGTACGGCCTGCAGGGCATAGCGCTCCGCCTCATCGAGGTTGCGCCCCGCCTTCGCCAGACGGTAGGCGTAGTTGTTCAGCACATCGGGCTCCTTGGGGTTAGCCTCGATAGCGCGGAGGTAAAGGCTGTCAGCCAGCAGTGCCTTCTCAGGGCCACCACGCTCGGCATAGACGTCGGCGAGGAAACCGAAGAGACGGGCAGCGCCTTCGCCCGTCTTAGGGTCGATGGCCGCAGCACCCTCCTCGAGGATCTTCATCGCCCCGTTAGCATCATCGTGCTGGAAGCGCTCCCCCGAGAGCACGATATAGTTGCGCCAGTCGGTGGGGACGTAGCGCTTGGCATCACGGGCGACGACGACGGTGAGGCTGTCGGACTGGAGGCCGATAGCCGCATCGAGGAGTTCGCTCCATATCCACTCCTCGCTGGGGTGGAGCTTGCTCTTGGGAGCGAGGAGGTCATAGGCCTCCTGATAGCGCTCTTCGTAGCGAAGGAGCTGGGCATAGGTCCTCAGCACCTGCAGGTCATCGGGATACTCGGCGACCAGCTCAGCGATATGGGGCGTGTACTTGCCTGCCGTGTAGCCCTCACTACCCTGCGACTCCTTGGTCAGCAGGAGCCAAAGCGTGATCTTCTCGTCGGCACCGATCTTCTTATCTGGGGTGAGACGGACCAGCTCGGCCTCAGCGGCGGGATAGTCCTTCTGCAGGATGTACTTATGGACACGCAGGGCGGTGGCATCCCCCGAGGAGATACGGCCAGCATGCACGTCAGAGGCGAGTTGCTTCTCCGCCTCCTTCGCCCCTCCCGTCTGGAAGAGATGGAGGATCCAGTCGTAGTACGGACGGCGGTCTTCGGGATAGAGAGCTGCCCAAGCGCGGTATTCACGCCCCACCGCCACCGAGTCCTTGGAGAGGGCGAGGAGCTGGATCTTCATCTTCGTCAGCTGCCCATAGGCCTCGGGCATAGGCTGGAAGCGCTTCTGTAGCTCGGTAGCGAGCTGAATCCCCTTCTTCAGCTCTCCCGTACGGGCATAGAGCTGGATGAGGCGATAGCGCACATCATCATCTTCGGGATCAGCCTCAGAGAGGCGCTCATTGATGTGGAGGGCATCCTGCATACGCCCCGCTTCGATGTAGCCAGCCGAGAGGGCGCGCGCGTAAGTGAGATTCGTGGAGTCTGCTCCGTAGGCCTCCTCGAGGAGGGAGAGCGCACGATCGCTCATACCCTGCTGGGCATAGTTACCCCCGAGCATAAAGGCAATAGCGGGATCTGTGGGGTCGAGGGCGCGCGCGTGACGAAGGAGGTCAAAGGCCTCCATCGTACGGCCAGAGGACTGTGCCAGCACCCCTTGGTAGAAGTATTCGCGGGCCTTCGTCTGGGCTGCAGAGTCGGGGGCAGATGGCTTGGGACGGGTCTGCCCAGCAAGCGGGAGGGTCAGCAGGCCTATCAGCAGGCCTATATAGCTTCGTCTTATATAGTCTTTTCGCTTCGTCAATCTCATCGAATCTTGCTACTTCTGCCGTATGAATAGAGCACGGCATACTATCTACCAAAGGTAACTATTTTCTCGCGATAGCTCGCCGAAGAGCCCGCCTGGCACGGTGCTTCACCCCTCCATAAAGAGCTAACAATCTGCCCAATACACCTCCCTGAAGCGCACACCACGCCACCGCCCTCGGTGAGGGAGAAAGAGCGATCTCGTGGAGGGAGCAAATCGATCCTATATTGGTCGGCGGGTGAACCTATATTGGTCCGTGAATGAACCACTACTGGTTCGCAGTCGAACCACTATAGGTTCACTCGCCGACCAATAGTGGTTCGTAGTACTAACCACTACTGGTTCGCTCACGGACCAGTAGTGGTTGATTTTACTCCCTCCGCCGTGGTGCGTCGCTTCCCCAGCGTATATACCTTATAATAGGCGCATTCTCCCTACTTTTGTGGACACAATCACAGCAGCATCACGATACACGATGGCAAAGAAGAAAACAGTCTACCACTGCACCGAGTGCGGTGCCGAGTACCCCAAGTGGCAGGGCTTCTGCTCGCAGTGCGGCGTATGGAACTCCATCGAAGAGGAGGAGATCATCATCGGCAAGCAGGATAAGGCCAGCCGTAGCTTCACGGCGCAGAGCATCACCGCCAGCAAGCCCGTACGCCTCGGCGACATCGAGCAGCGCAGCGAGAGCCGCCTGAGCCTCGGCGACCCCGAGCTGGACCGCGTACTCGGTGGCGGGCTCGTCGAAGGCTCCTTCATCCTCCTCGGCGGGGAGCCAGGTATCGGGAAGTCTACCCTTGTCCTGCAGACGATCCTCCGCCTGCCATACAAGACGCTCTACGTCTCGGGCGAAGAGAGCCTCTCCCAGCTCAAGATGCGTGCAGACCGCATCGGTGGGACGAACGATGACTGCCTGATCTATGCCGAGACGAACCTCGAGAAGATCCTCGCCACCGCCATCGACACCCAGCCGCAGATCCTCGTCATCGACTCCATACAGACCATACAGACCGAGCTCTCCGACTCCTCCCCTGGGAGCGTCTCGCAGATACGCGAGTGCGCCACCGCCCTACTGAAGTACTGCAAGACCGAGGGTGTGGCGGTCATCCTCATAGGTCATATCAATAAGGAGGGGAGCATCGCAGGGCCGAAGATCCTCGAGCATACGGTGGACGTCGTCTTGCAGTTCGACGGCGACAAGCACTATATGTACCGCATCCTGCGCGGGCAGAAGAACCGCTTCGGGAGCACTGCCGAGCTGGGCATCTACGAGATGCGCCAGTCGGGTCTGCGCCCCGTGGAGAATCCCTCGGAGCATCTGATGACGCAGAGCGACCTCAAGCTCAGCGGCACCGCTATCGCCGTAGCTATGGAGGGCGTGCGCCCCTTCCTCATCGAGACGCAGGCGCTGGTCAGCTCCGCCGTCTACGCCACACCCCAGCGCTCCAGCACGGGCTTCGACACGCGACGTATGAACATGCTGCTGGCCGTCCTCGAGAAGCGCGCGGGCTTCAAGCTCGTGCAGAAGGACGTCTTCCTCAACATCGCTGGAGGTATCCGTCTGGCTGACCCCGCCTCGGACCTTGCGGTCATCACCGCCGTCCTCTCCTCGAGCCTCGACATCGCCCTACCCGAAGGCGTCTGCCTCACGGGCGAGGTGGGTCTATCGGGTGAGGTACGCCCCGTGGGCCGTATCGAGCAGCGCATCATGGAGGCCGAGCGCATCGGCTTCCGTGCGATGATCCTACCCGAGGCGAACCTGCACGGACTGAGCATCGAGGGCTACAACATCCGCCTCGTCGGGGTGAAGACCGTCGAAGAGGCCTTCCGCAAGCTCTTCCGTGGCGAGTAGCTCACGCCCTCCCGAGGCAGAGCTTCGCCCCACACATACCTATATAATCCCACACATACCTATAGAATAATGGTACGCGCGTGTGGCACTTTGCACCACCTCGCAGGTGCATAGCTTGGTCAAAACGATATATTTGCGTACCTTTGTGCCCGATATTTTTAACTCTCACTAAACAGAAAGAGAAATGAATAACTACGAAACCGTTTTCATTCTTACTCCCGATTTATCTGAAGCTCAGGTAAAGGAAGCGGTCGCAAAGTTCGTCGGCATCCTCAAGGGCGAAGGCGCTGAGATCGTCAACGAAGAAAACTGGGGGCTGAAGAAGCTCGCCTATCAGATCCAGAAGAAGACGACTGGTTACTACCAGCTCGTTGAATTCCAGGCTCAGCCAGAGACCATCGCCGTACTCGAGACGCAGTTCCGTCGCGATGAGAATGTCCTCCGCTTCCTGACCTTCCGCCAGGATAAGTTCGCAGCTGAATACGCAGCAAAGAGAAGAAGCCGTAAGGCATAACCCATTAACGAAAGGAGAAAATAAAAATGGCTGCATCAGAAGTACGCTACCTCACTCCCCTGACCGTAGATAGCAAGAAGAAGAAGTACTGCCGCTTCAAGAAGAGCGGTATCAAGTATATCGACTACAAGGATCCCGACTTCCTCAAGCGTTTCCTCAACGAACAGGGTAAGATCCTCCCCCGCCGTATCACCGGCACGAGCCTCAAGTTCCAGCGTCGCGTCGCACAGGCTGTCAAGCGTGCTCGTCACCTTGCCCTGCTGCCCTACGTCACGGACAATATGGCTAAGTAAGGTCTATCCCCCCTTACTCATCCACTTAGTAACGAATAAACATAGAGGAGACAGAATACAATGGAAGTTATTTTGAAAGAAGACGTAGTCGGTCTCGGCTACAAGGACGATGTCGTCACAGTAAAGAACGGCTACGGTCGCAACTTTCTAATCCCCACCGGTAAGGCTATCATCGCTACGGAAGCTGCGAAGAAGATCCTCGCAGAGAACCTCCGTCAGCGCGCTCACAAGATCGCCGCTATCAAGAAGGAAGCCGAAGAGCGTGCCCAGAAGTACCAGGGCGTACGCCTCTCTATCACGGCTCACACCAACGTCGCTACGGGTAGCCTCTATGGCTCCGTCACGGGTGCTGAGATCGCTGAAGAGCTCACGAAGCTCGGCCTCGAAACCGACCGCAAGCTCGTCTACATCAAGGCTATCAAGGAAATCGGTAACTACACCGCTATCGTGCGCCTGCACAAGGAAGTGGCTGTAGAAATCCCCGTCGAAGTCCTCTCTGACGCTCCTAAGGCTGAAGAAAAGAAGGAAGAAGCTCCTGCTCCTGCTGAAGCTCCCGCTGAAGAAGAAGCACCTGCTGAAGCCTAAGGGACTACTCCCCATAGACTACACCCCGCCCCTACGGCACGTCCACACTTGGACAGCTGTAGGGGCGGGCTTCGTTTGTGCGCCGTATGAAGTAGGTAGAGGCAAAGTATAAATAATACTTATATCGATATAGAGAAATTCAGTTGTATAGATTCTTTAACACCCCTACCTTTGCAGTGTAATCATTAACACTTTAATACGACAAGACAATGAACGTACTCTCAATCACTGGCCTCGACGCTAACCAGGTCGCACCTATCGTCAAGGGTCTTCAGCAGCTCCTCGCTGACTTCCAGGTATACTATGCTAACCTCCGCGGCTACCACTGGCACGTCCGTGGCCCTCAGTTCTTCACGCTGCACAGCCAGTTCGAGAAGATGTATGACGAAGCTGCTGAGTCAGTAGACGAGATCGCAGAGCGCATCCTCCAGCTCGGCGCTACGCCTGAGAACCGCTTCAGCGAATACCTCAAGATCAGCCAGCTCAAGGAGCAGACCAACGTCAGCGCCGCCAGCGACATCATCTCCGCTATCCTCGAATCGCTCCGCGTACTCATCGCCCAGGAGCGTGCCGTCCTCGCCTTGGCTGACGAAGCTGGCGACACAGCTACCAGCGACCTCCTCTCTGACCTCCTCGACGGTCAGGAAAAGACCGCTTGGATGGTAGCCGCCTACCTCGGCTAAGCACCTCGCTCCGCGCGCGTACCTTATATATACGACCAGCCACCCCGCAGTCTCTCATCCCCATATATCAGGGGCGTGGAGACTGCGGGGTGGCTGCTTCATGAGCGTTAGCCGAGGAGAATTAGCTACTTTTGCAAGGAATTAACGATGCGCCGACAGCCCATGCACGACCTCAATCAGATCAAAGCCCCCGTGGCAGCCCTCGTGGATGACTTCCACAGCCAGTTCACTTCGATCCTCGCGACCAAGTCCGAATGGCTGAAAGAAGCCATCGAGCACCTCAGTGCCTCCACAGGGAAGCAGGTACGCCCCATCCTCACAGCCCTCATCGCGGGGCTACTGCGTGGTGACGTGCCCCCACAGCGGAGCATCGATGCGGCTGTGCTGCTGGAGCTGATCCATACGGCGACGCTCATCCATGACGACGTCATCGACGAGGCAAAGACCCGTCGTGGCCGCCCCACCCTCGGGGTGCTCTTCGACAACCGCGTGGCGGTGCTGATGGGAGACTTCATCCTCTCCTCCGCCCTCGTGGGAGCTATGGCCCTCTCCGACCTACGTATCATGGGTATCGTCTCAGCCATCGGGCGCGAGCTCACCGAAGGAGAGATCCGCCAGTTCGAGACCGCCGAGGGCGTCATCCTCGACGAAGCTACCTACTATGATATCATCTTCCAGAAGACCGCCGTACTCTTCCGCTCCTGTGCCGAGGTCGCGGCGATCACCGTCGAGGCCAGCGCCGCAGACTATGACCGTGCTGCTCGCATCGGTGCTGCACTGGGTATGGCCTTCCAGATCCGTGATGACATCTTCGACTACCACCGCTCTGACGTAGGCAAGCCCACGGGCAACGATATCCGTGAGGGTAAGATCACCCTCCCCCTACTCCACGTCCTCACCGAGCTCCAGAAGGAGGGTAAGGCAACGCCCTACCTCCAGATCCTCGAGGAGAAGCCCATCGCCGAGGAGAGCATCGAGCGCCTCACTACCCTCGCCCACGAAGGCGGTGGCATGGACTACGCTTGGCAGCGCCTCTATCATTACATAGACGAGGCGAAGACGCTCCTCCTATCCTTCCCCGAGAGCGTATACCGCTCCTCCCTCATCGACCTCGCCGACTACATCGCCGAGCGCACCATCTAACCCCCTTCTTCACGACATATCCTATTAGACAATGAGTACTAAGTCCGCCAACCGCACCATCTCCGTCTCGATCTACGCCCTCGTCTGGCTCGTACTGATCATCCTACAGACCCTCGTTACGACCGTGCAGGGGACGCCCGAGATGTCGGTCTTCACCAATCCCCGACTCTACTACTCGACGTGGTTCACGGACCTCTATTTGGTCGTGATCTTCTACCTCAACTACTTCCTCCTCGCACCACGCCTGATGCGTCGCCGCCTCTTCCAGCCCTATCTGTGGATGACGCTGGCAGCTGCACTCATCGGCTTCATCATCCCCATCCTCTGCTATAGCCTCTGGGATCTCACGATGCCTGGCGTAGCCGAAGGCACGGTACCCGTCTCCTCCCTCGGCGTCATCGGCGTCGTAGCAGCGATGGCTATCGGTCTCTCCGTCCGTGGGCTCTACGAATGGGACAGCCTCGGACAGGAAGTCCGCACCCTCAAGGAAGAGAAGACCAAGTGGGATGCTGAGCGCGACGAACTGCAGCGCGAGCTCACGAACCTCAAGGCCAGCGTCGCTACCGCTGAGTCCAGAGAGGCACTCCCCTCTGGCGAGGAGACCACCGACACCCCCTAAAGTATGAAGAGACGCAGACGCTCCACACTCCACGGGTATCAGCCTCCCAAGAGGAAGCGCCGCTGGCGTATCTCCCTCATCGTCCTCGCCGTCTTGCTCGTCGGGACAGGGATTCTCTTTAAGCTCCGCTGGCGCGCCTGGTTCGGCAATGTGCCCGAAGAAGCCTACACGACCGAGCAGGCTGTGAGCCGCGTCACGCTGACGCCTGGCGAGGACTTCGCCTCACAGCGCACGATCACTTGGCTCTCGGGAGAGACCGCCCAGCCCGCTGAGCTTCTCCTACGCGCCATCAATGAGAAGGGCGATACCCTCCGCCCCGTCTCCTTCGTCCCCACGAGCGAGGTCATCGCCTCCCGCTCGGGCCGTGGTTGCTACTACCAAGTCCATCTCGACAGCCTCATCTCGGGTCGCAGCTACCTCTACACGATCCGCGTGCAGGGTGCTGATCCCGTCTCGGGACGCTTCGCTATGCCCAGCGAAGACCGTGCGACGCACTTCGTCTATATGGGTGATGTGCAGGACCCTGGTATCGCAGAGAGCAAACGCTACTTCGACTACCTCCGCCATGCCGCTGACTCCATCGACTTCTTCGCCTTCGCAGGTGACCAGATCGAGGGGCCGACGGACGCCTACTGGAGAGCGTGGTACACCAGCATCGGCAGCCTCACGCGCAGCATCCCCATCATCGCAGCACCAGGCAACCACGAGTACCTGAAGAAGGGCTTCGGGCGCGAACTCGACCCCCGCTGGGTACGTCAGTTCGGCTACCCTACCAATGGGCCGAAGGACTTCCTCGGGCGAAGCTACTTCATCGATATGCCGCTCCTGCGCTTCATCGTCATGGACACCACAGACATTATGGGGCTGGGTGCTATCAATCAGCATAAGGAATGGCTACGCTCTGCCCTCAAGGGCTCGCACCAGCCTTGGCAGATCGTCCTCTTCCACCACGCCGTAGACTGCGTGCGTGACGGGCGAAAGAATCTGGTGATGCACTACGTCTTCAAGGACGAGCTCATCGAGGGAGGTGCCGACCTCGTCCTGCAGGGCCATGACCATGGCTATGCTCGTGCCACGACGCGCAGCGAAAAGGGCGACACCATTGCCCCAGCCTTCGTCATCAGCTCTGCCTCGCCTAAGGTCTACCGCAATGGCTTTGACGCCGTACACGACCGCTTAGGCTCAGGTCTCAAGCTCTACCAGCGCATCAGCGTCGACTCCGCCACTATCTCCTACGCCTCCTATCGCTTCCCCGAGCCCGTCAAGGGACATCCCGACAGCATCACCCCCGAGACGAAACGTCTCTATGACTCCATCGTCATCGACAAGGGTACGGCCGGACAGCCCCGCGTGAGGGACTTCGCTCGCACGCTGCCCGAGCGCTTCGAGTTCGACTCCTTCGGCACCGACAGTAAGGGCCGTAAGAAAGCCGCTCAATATGCCAAGGAGGTGCGTGACCGCAAGGCCGCCCACGCCTCGCAGCACAATAGCTCTAAATAGTCCCCATATCAAGTCGCACACATAAATACATCAACCCTATGGACAGTCAGAAAGTAGACCTCTTCCTTGCCGCTAACCAGAAGTTCTTTAGCCCAACGCAGATCCTCACCATCAAGGACCGTCTGCTCGCCCTCGATGATGACAAGTTCACCCTGATCAACGCCTTGGACTACAAGGATCCCACGATGATGATCATCGTATCGGTCTTCGCAGGCTCACTCGGCATCGACCGCTTTATGCTCGGCGACACGAGCTATGGCGTGCTCAAGCTCCTCACGTGTGGTGGCTGTGGCATCCTGACGATCATCGACTGGTTCAACATTCAGGATCTGACTCGCAACCAGAACTACACCAAGCTCCTGCAGATCATCAGCTAAGTCCCCCGTCGGATAGCGTCCCTTCTCTCGGGGATGAATCACACTCCCCTCCCCCCTACACAGCCCCATCGCTCCCCCCTCAAGCAGCGCCGATATCTACTCATCGGGCTTCTGCTCCTCGGGGTAGCTGTGGGGCTGTATGCTTTTCTTGATCCAGCGACCTACCCCTTCCCTCGCTGCATCATCCGCTCCGCCACGGGCTATCGCTGCCCAGGGTGCGGACTCCAGCGCGCAGCTCACGCCCTCCTCCATGGGCACCTCACCGAAGCCTTCAGCTACAACCGCGCACTCCTCTTCACCATCCCCCTTCTCCTACTCTACGGCTACGCAGAGCTCTTTCCCCAGCGAACACCCCGCCTCAGGCGCATCCTTCAGCATCCGCTGACCCTCGGCCTCCTCGTCATCGCTGTCATCGGCTGGTGGATCGCACGTAACCTCTTTGGCTGGTAGAGAGGAGCTTCTTCTCCCTTTCACTCATCCACTATCCCCACTCGCTCCAAGGATGGGAAATGCAACCAGTACTGGTCGATAAAGTGACCAGTACTAGTCACAGCTCGGAGCAGTACTGGTTACTATGAGTGAGCAGTACTGGTTCGCGTGCCGACCAGTACTGGTCCACATCCCCCCCTCCACAAGGCACATGCTACTTACCTCGCACAGCCTCCCCAGCAAAGTCTGCCACAGACGTCCGAGACACGAGCTGAAAGCGTGGCAGTTTGGCAGTATACAGATATTATTATACCTTTGCGGAGCTTTCCAATTAAGTAGAAGCCTTAAGCAGGCTGATAAGGAGAGGTGCTCGAGTGGTTGAAGAGGCACGCCTGGAAAGTGTGTAAACGCCAAAAGCGTTTCGCGGGTTCGAATCCCGCCCTCTCCGCTAAAAGGCTTCAAAGTGACTGCAAAATAGTCGTCAAAAAAGCCTTCAGGATAAAAGGAAATCGTTGTAGGACACGGTCTTACAACGATTTTTCTTTGTATGCGGTCTATAGACCTGACGGCTTACCCCTAGGGTCTAATAGTCATCAATCGGTCAAATTCTGCTACAGAAACTGCTACATAAAATTAGACGTAGCAATTAGTGTAGCAGTGACGGCTAAATGAAGGGCTAATTGAAGGTAGCAACATACTCTCATTCAATGTGTAAGTAAGTAACTTTGTAGCACGTGCTACACTAACGAATGATGCATTATGAGACAATCGTTCAAGGTGTCCTTCTACCTACGCTCTAACTATGAGAACAAAGAAGGCAAGTCGCCCGTCATGCTACGCATCTTCCTCGGAGGAGCAATGAGCAATCTTGGCTCCACGAAGATCTTCGTAGACAAGGCACAGTGGAACAACAGGACCAGCCGGCAGAAGGGGCGCTCCTCAGAAGCCCTCGCTGCCAATGCTAGTCTAGATGCCATCTCAGCCAACCTCCACTCCCTCTACCACAAGTACCAAGACGACCAAACGATCTCGCTTGACAAGCTCCGCTCCGCCTACCTCGGGCAAATCCAGGAGTTCAGCACCTTTCTCCCTGTCTTTGACAAGTTCATTGATGACATCCGCCAGCGCGTGGGGCACACCATCAGCAAGGAGAGCTTGCAGAAGTACAGCGTCTTGCGTAAGCACTTCTTCGAGTTCCTAGTGCACCGGTATAAGCGTAAGGACATCGGACTGATGGAATTCACGCCTGCCATCATCCAGGACTTCGAGCTATACCTCACGACAGTGGCTCTGTGTGCCTACAACACCGCTGTCAAGAAGATGAAGACCTTGAAGACCGTCACTATCTATGCCCTCAAGCGGGGCTATCTTCTCCAAGATCCTTTTCGTGATCACCACTTCCACCTCACCCCTGTAGACAGAGGCTTCCTCACCGACGAAGAGATCCTGAAGATAGCCAACAAGGAGCTGATCATCCCTCGCCTCGCGCTCGTCCGTGACCTCTTTCTCTTCTCCTGCTTCACTGGACTTGCCTATATTGATGTCGCAAACCTCAGAAGAGAACACCTCGTCACTATGAATGGAAAGACATGGATCATGACGCGGAGAAAGAAGACAAAAGTAGAGAGTAACATCCTCCTCCTGGACATCCCAAAGGCCATCATCGAGAAGTATAGCCCTAGTACTACTCCCAAAGACGGGAAGCTTTTCCCCACCCTCTCCAACCAGAAGATGAATGCCTACCTCAAGGAGATCGCCGACGTGTGCGGCTTACAAAAGCGGCTCACCTTCCATCTGGCCCGACACACCTTTGCAACGATGTCACTCAGCAAAGGAGTACCGATGGAGAGCGTCTCAAAGATGCTGGGACATACCAACATCAAGACTACGCAGATCTATGCCCGTATCACCAGCAAGAAGATCGAGCACGATATGGAGCAGCTAGCGGGCAAGCTCGATAAGTTCAACGAAGCTATGGGCCTCTAAGCCTATTCTCTCCCCCTTAACACAAGCCTCATTATGAATCAGACTAAGAAAGAGCTTTCCTACTTCCGACTCAAGCTGGAAGGCTACCTCAGAGACCATCATCCCGAGCTAATGGCCAACAGCGCCTTCATCGGAGCTCGTGCAGACCTAGCCCTTTCCACCTACTGCGATAGCGTAGCCCAGGGCTTCTCGCACCTCGAAGCGGAGGCAATGGCCAGCGAGATCCTCTATCAGGGACTCCACTTCTCCAAGTATGACACCCTCGTCTCCATCTTTGAGCAGGAGTTCTCCGAAGAGCTTCCTGAACCCCTTCCCCATAGGCTCGCACCTATCCTCCTGGGCAACAAGTCCATTCAAGCGGTCTTTTCAAAGTATGATCTCCGCGATGATTTTGACGGAAGTCGTGAGTATGAGCTACTCTACACCGAGCTGACAGGTACCATCGTCCTGCTCATTGAGGAGATCCACTTGCCCATCGTGGACAAGGCTGAGATATACGTTCAAGAGTAAGATCCCACTGGGGCACTCGAGTGTCAAGAGCCAAGATATACGCCCCGCTCCACACGCCAAGAGGCAAGCGCCCTTGCTCTTTGTGTCGCGAAGCATCTTGTCCCTGCTCTTGAAACTCAAGAATGCCCCCAGATATGAATACTCAAGCAATGAATCACGATCCACACAGCCCCATCTTCATCAGGGGTAAGGCCTCTCCCGACAAGCAGACGAAGGGGCAGGTGTCTCCTTCCCGTTTCGTTGACTGGCGACGTATCATTGAGCTGGCACGTCTACTGACACTTGTTGTAGCTGCCGTCTACCTCATCTCAAGAGTCGTCACACCACAGGTCGTGACGATTGTAGCCATCATCGCGGGCTTCCTCCTGCTACGCTTCGTAGTACGGACCATCCTACAAATCACCTTCACCATCCTCGGCTATCTCTTATGGTTAGCCATCTTCGTGGCGATCCTGATCTGCACCCTTTAGCAAGGATGATTCCCTATACTCTAGACGGGTGGCTGGCTCTCAGGAGCTAGCCACCTTTTTACTTTCGACTTATAGGCTTTGCACTTCTGCTTCTCATCCAGCCGCTCCACTTGATGCGTAAGCGACGGATGCTGTTTCTTTTCCCTCGCAAAGGTAGGACGGGGCTTGGGTTACCCCAAGGTCGGTGCCTGCGGTTGGCAGGGAAAATCTCCACACTTCCGCCCCGAGGGCTCCAGGTCGTATTTTCCCCCCAAACCTTGTGTCCACCATCGCCCCACTACCTCTGTCTTGCTCGAAAAAGGAATCAGCATACTCCGATCGTTGGACGCATAAAAAAAATGTCACTATGGATAAGCAGAACGTAAATACCACACCTTCGATGAAAAGAAAAGGAGATAGCTCCTCCTCTCATTACCGCATAAACTCGGGGACTGAGGCGTGCGAGCGTGCCGTGGCGAGTAAGTTTGTGCAGTGGGAGGTGCAGCCCTTGGAAACCCTCTGTGCCTGTAAAGCCTACCTCCTGCGTGTGAAGCTCAATCGTGGCGGGACAATGAGCCGTGAGGAAAAGGATTGGCTATGCGAAGCCGTGAACAGCAACACCTACT